>Ga0131853_10016520_pt1 | contig 13463 bp, 4 predicted proteins | sample TergutLab28metaG_FD_92764 | JGI IMG/M metagenome (GOLD analysis project Ga0131853, IMG submission 92764) | Labiotermes labralis P1 segment gut microbial communities from Petit-Saut dam, French Guiana - Lab288 P1 (version 2) (version 2) | ecosystem: Host-associated > Arthropoda: Insects >... | reverse complement strand
CCGTGTACATTGGCAGGGCAATACGACCCGCACCACGACCCTCCAATACGGCAACCTCCAATGGCGGGATTTGCTGACGCAGATCAATCTCAACGGCGCGATCACCAACGTCAATTATGACGGCAACACCGGCAATCCGCTGAATTGGCACGGCGGCGCAAGCCTCACTTGGGCCAGAGGTCGGCAGCTCCAGCGGCTCCAGCGGACGGGCGTGGATGTGACGTTTACGTACGATCACAGCGGGATTCGGACGGGGAAACGTGTGAATCGGAACGGCGCGATCACGGAGCATACGTTCTATACGCAGAATGGTACGATAGTGGGCGAGACCCGGCGGCATCCGAATGGCAACATAGATCGGCTGGAGTTTGTTTATGATGAGGCCGGGCGTCCGCTGCAGTTGATCTTTAATGGCAGAATCTACAACTATGTGCTCAATCTGCAGGGTGATGTGCAGCAGATTCGTCGCTCGACGGATGGTGTTGTGGTTGCGACGTATTTGTACAATGCGTGGGGGCAGCTTCTGCAGTCGACGGGTAGTATGGCGGAGAGTAATCCGTTGCGGTATCGGGGGTATTTCTACGATGTTGCTACGGGGTTGTATTATCTCAACAGCAGATACTATGATCCGGTGATTGGGCGGTTTTTGAACTGGGATGGATTTGTGTCTACGGGACAGAGCTTCCTTGGGCTTAATATGTTTGCGTATTGTCTCAATAACCCGGTGAATATGATTGATCCAACGGGGTATGTTGGCTTTAGCACATCGGGAGTTCAATGCTGGCATTCGCTGAATCATTTTGCCTTGATGACAGGCGGCTCTGGCAACACCACGGGATGGGCAGGCTCGCCACAGCAAGTGACAGCTACCACACAAGTAGTACAACAACTGCAACGGACGGCGAACAACCCAAATTTGCCATCACAACAGCGGATAAACGCTCAGGCGCAAGTATATGTGTTGCAAATGAGCATTCTTCATATGCCGATCGTACTAAATCGGGAAAACCCGGCTCAACGTCTTACAAGTCAAATAATTATGGGTACACACCAAGGGGATTGGGAGAGCGCGGTGTTTCGCGCTGGCATGATTATGTATGGGGGAGCACAGATAATTGGCAGTCTTGGCAGTATGGGAACGGGAGGATCTATCATTGCTTTGGGTGTAGGCGCAATGTTTGTACCTGTTCCGGGAATGAGGCCCGCTGGTGGCATTACAATTGGGGCAGGTTTAGCTTATATGGCTTATAACGCATATAAAATAATGGATGGGTTAAAAATTATCAATGATGCTCTATTTAGAAGAGATATAACTGCTGATGATCTTATTGATTTTTTCTTCCCGCACCCGTGGAGATGATACTATGAAAGACACAAACAAAAAACTATATTTAATTCTGGCCCTTTCCGGATCTATAGTTATATGGAATTTAGCTAACGTGTTATCTACGCGTGACATAGGATTTTCAAATCTTTTAGGGCTACTGGCAGGGCTAATACTCGCTGTTTGGACATTGATTTCAATATGCTTGATAAAAAAGAAGAATCATACAAACTGCGAAGAGACTCATACAGTTCTGACAGCAGAAGGCAAGAAAGCAAACGATACAAATAAATTTATTCGATTCATACGTATTTTTTTAATTTTTGCATGGATTATAGTTGGAATTCAGTGGAGTATCCTATTATTCAACCTGTTTTATGGGCATGAAACGTTAGGAAGTATTCTACACCTGCTCTCTTGGCTGGTAGTGGCCGTTTTGGGAGAGATTTATTATAAGAAGAAAAAAAGGTGCTGAGATGAAGAACATAAATAATACGTTATACTTAGTTTTAACTATTGCTGGACTTATGATTGTGTACCATGCGGTGGATATAGTGCTGACACATAGGGAAGAATTTTCGCACTTTTTATGGCTATTCGTATGGGTGGCAGTCACTGTCTGGGTGTTGGCATCACTGTACTTGGTTAAGAAGAGAAATAGCGAAAACAGAAACGGTATATTGCATTTTGGGGAAAAAATAGATGCGCTCAATGTGAAGAAATACATTTGGCTAATACGTATTCTTTTGGCTTTTTTATGGTTTAGAGTTGTAGGGCTGACAGTTATCCTGTCAAATGTCATATCAACAAATTTTATATTAGGCAATATGCTTCCGGAAGAGATATTTGATAATCATATACTTCAGGAAAACATGTTTGGGATACATGAACTTGTAGGAGCAGGACTTCAACTATTTACGGGGCTGATAGTAGCGATCTTAGTATCAATTTACTTTATGCGACGAAAAAGCAGACGTCAAACTTGAAAAGGCCAAAGGAGGAAGCGTCGGAGTTACACTTCCCATACTTGGATTTGACCCTATATGGTTTCTTCGTTAATATACAGGCCTACCATAATTATACGGCAATTAAGAATGGGTGAAATTGATGTATCTGTTGCAAAAGTTTTGGGTTTGTTTTTATATTTTGGCTATGGCACTCGCTTTTCTCGGCCCGGGGCAGTTGGAAGGCTCGGGGATGGCAATTGGCCTATCACTAGTGGTGGATGCTTTTGTTAATTGGTGGTACAAGGACTTAAAAAATGCAAAAATTTTTACAGATAAAGATATCTTGAGTCGTGGCCCAGGAAGAGTTCTTTTACTTGTGTTTAAATCTCCTTTTGTATATTGTATCATTGTGTTTACCCGTGTTTTTTTGGGTATCAGGGCAATTTTCTTTGCGGAGCCACAGACAGAAGTGTTTCAGGCATTGCCGTTTTGGGAATCTATAAGTAATATTTTCTCTGTATTATTTGTTGTATTTGTTGCATTGGCTCTCGCCATTGGCATTTTTCTTTCTAGCACCAGACTATGTACATATTTTAAGGATTTGAGAGCCGCATTTCCGCCCCAGATCGAGCGGGCTACGATTCCAGAGGATATAACACACAAATACTATGGGGTGAGCGTTGTTGTTGGCATACTTTCATTTTTACCAGGGTATGGAATTATCTTAGCTCCAATAGGCCTATCGCTGGGCTATAGAAGCAAAAGAAAAAACGCAATTATTTTGAGCTATATTGGGTTGGGGATTCAAATTGTATTTGTTGTGCTTTTGGGGATTTTTTTTGGTTGACCACAATCTGACGCGGATCATCAGCGGGCCGGCGGACAATACGGACGCGCACAATCTGATGATGGAGATCGCGTACGATGTGCGGGGGAACGCCATCGGCTCCACGTTGACGGGTCACCGGCGGAATCTGGCGGCGGACGAGCCGTTTACCCGGCTGGTGATGCGCTCTCGCAAGAAAAAGCGGATAAACTAGTTTTGGACAATGAATTTGTATAAACAACGCGGGCATACGCCCTTGACTTTGCTACGCAAAGTCGTGTGCAAAAAGGGGTCTTCCTTGGGGCACGTTTAGTTGCGCCTGTTTTGTCAAAATCTGAACGGCCATTGAAAACCCAGTGCTTTCAATGGCCGCGCTCTTTGCCTACACGGTTTTTCAAAAATTCAGAGACTGACATTGAGGCACACACTGACTGCCTGTTGTTGGAAGTGGTTTTTGTAGGTGTAACGCAGGTGTTACACGTGTGTTACGCCTGTCCAAAAATGCTTGCAATTATGGGTTTGGCATGGTAAAATTTCTAACAGAAAAGCCACGATTAAAAGGCACATCTTTTTATGATAGCAGGAAGAGAGAAAGCACGTATTAAAGATTCATGAAATGGCGGCGAGGGAAGCATGGTCATACGCAGTCGGCGGTTTTTGGTCGGGATCATTGGGCTTTTACTTTGCGTTATTTTTATTATCAACTCTGGGGCTGTTGATTTTGACCGCGAACCCTATTTTATCGTACAACGGGCGCGGGTACTTACGGTGGATAACAGCCGCCTTTCCCCCGACCCCTACGTGCAAAATTTATATATTGGGCGGCAGACCATAGAGATTGAGGTTTTAAGCGGTGACCACAGCGGACAGCGGTTTCGGATTGAAAACACCATGTCTCGCTTTTTCAATCACCAGGCCGTACCGGGGATGGAACTCTTAGTATCCATCAACACCAATCAAGAGACAGGCCAAGTTGTGCATGTGGATGTATTCGGCCACTCACGGGCAAATTTTCTCTACGTATTTGTCGGATTTTTCCTCTTGATTCTCTTGCTCATCGGCCGTAGGAAAGGACTTTACTCGGCGATTTCCTTGCTATTTACGCTGATCATGGTCGTGTTCTTTCTCATCCCCTTTATCATAAGAGGACATAACCCGATCCTGTTTGCGATATTTACGGCGGCGCTGACTACGGTGTTTTCTATCTTTATGGTCAGTGACATCAGCCTGAAAAGCCTTGCCGCCATCGGGGGGACACTGGCAGGCGTGACAAGTGCTGGGATTGTTGGTGTTATCGCCGGGCGGGTTAGCCACATTTCCGGGATGCACTTAGAACACGCAGAGGAGTTAATCTTCCGATCCCAAGATGCCGTGATTCAGATACCCCAGCTCTTGTTCGCCGGCATCGTCATTGCCGCGCTTGGTGCGGTGATGGACGTGGGCATGTCTATTTCATCGTCGGTGTTTGAGATTAAACGGGCGAATCCCAAAATGGACACGAAAAGGCTTTATAAAAGCGGCATGACCATCGGTGGAGATATTATGGGGACCATGTCCAACACCTTGATTTTGGCTTTTGCAGGGGCATCTATCACCGTTATGGTGATTATCGCCCTGTATGAGTTGCCGTATTTGCGATTTATTAACTTGGATCTATTGGCCCTGGAGATTGTGCAGGGCTTATCCGCCAGCATTGGACTTATCTTAGCTGTCCCCGTCACAGCATTTTTGGCGGCATTGCTGGCATCGAACAACAAGGTAAGTGCGTTTTTGAAAGATAGAGTAAAAGTGGCAGAGCAAGATGTGTCAGAAAATTAAGGAGGAACTTGTACTATGCATACCTGGATGAAAAGAAGCAAGAAGGCGTTAGCACTGATTCTAGCGCTGGTTATGGTAGCCACCGTCTTTCCGGCGGCAGCGGTTGCGTATGCCACGGAGGAACCGTCGGCCCTGCCGCCCGTCGTGGACTTGACGCAGAATCTGTACACGGACAATATCGTGTCAGAAGAGGAAGTAGCGGAGATTATTGCGCGGGCTGAGGCCTCTGTTGAGATGCCTGAAGTGCCTATTGAGACACCTGCTGAAACGTCTGTTGAGATTGAGACGTTGAGTGGGGGGCGAGAGACATTGGCAGAATGGCGGCTTGCGACGGGCGACTTGCCTGCCAATGCTCCAGGTGCTGGCAATCGAACTGCTCCAGCAACAGGTGGGAGCCTTGAGGACATTGCCCAGCTACAATTTTTTGTCAACCTCCCCGCGGAGCGGGAGACGCCGGGCGATGTGACTACTCCATTGGTTGCTCGACGGCTGACATTTCAAGTGGGCGGTGCGAATGTACGCAATGCGGCTGGGGATAACCAGGGTGGCCTGAACAATGCGGCCAATAATGCAGCACCGCCAAACCACGCTTGGTGGCAAATCAGCCTTGACACGCGAGACTTCTCCGACTTGGAAGTGTCTTGGGAGATGCAATCAGCCGGTACCGGGCCTCGTGATTTCCAACTCCAGTATAGTTTAGTCGGTGGCACGGACGCGGCCAACTGGACAAATGTTGGCGGCCCGGTTATCATCACCCAAAGTGGTGATGGGAATGGCCATGCCATGGGCAATATACCCAACCGTGAAGATAACGTATTCACCATAGAATTGCCGGAAGCAGTGGAAGACGAAGAATCCGTTTACTTGCGCTTGGTAATTACGTCGAATCTTTCCGCAAGAAATGGTCTGCCCAATAACGCTTCAACGATTGCCGGGACGGAAGCAATGGCAGGTACAGGCGCGCATCGAATCAACGACATCGTTATCACAGGTGCGAACGAGTCGTCTGACCCGGGGCCAGCGGTGACCCATACGATTGCCCAGGCGCGGGCAGTGGGAGTTGTGGGCTCCGGCCCCGGAACCTTCGTAACTGTGGAGGGCGATATCACAGGCTCGCAAGCTGCAAATGTTGCGTTCATGCAAGCGGCAAACGCAAGCGGCCCAAATGACGGTATTATGGTGCAGGTAACAGGTGCAGCAAACTTTATCGGCCAACGCGTTCGAGTGTCGGGATATGTTCGGACGATGCAAGGACATTTGCGGATAAACGCGAACGATAATAATACGGCAGCACCTGTGACGCCTCATTTTGTAGCGAATTTTCCCACACCAATCATTCCGATACCTATTACTCTTGCGCAAGCAGAAACAGGCTTCCAAGGGATGCTCGTGTCTCTGGCCCATCCAGTGCAAATTGCGACAAGAACAGGGGATACCCTGGCAAACCATCCCCTCGAGGGGACAGGTACCGAGTTGCGTGCGAATTTTACTTTCCCGGCGGCACTTAACAATTTGGATGTGCAAGGTGGCGACTGGGTAAATATACACAGAGGCCATGTACTCTATTTCAATCAAACGCATCAAATTTATTCTTCAACGTCAAATTCTCTTGCGGATATAACAGGAATTACACACGCCAATCGTATTTCGGTATATACGCCAAGCACAACCCCCACCATCTCCGTGGCTGCGCAAACTGGTACGCTCACAGCGGGCGCGGCTGGGAGCGCTGCCTTCGTCGTAACAACCGCACATATTGACGACGGTACGGCTATTACGCTAAACGGTGCGCCGACTTGGGCAACGCTTGCCACGACAACAACGACGACAACTGGAAACAGTACGACTATTACGATAGATGTTACGACGGCCGCTGTGGCTGGTACGTATCCGCTGACGCTGACAGCTACAGTTGGAAGCGAGACAATAACCTCTAACAGCTTCAACCTCGTGGTAGATGCGGCGGGAGGGCCGACGGTGATTTCGATTGCCGATGCCAACATTGCACCTGTGGGGACGACTGTGAGGATTGCGGGCCGGGCGAGACTGGACATGAGTGCCGCTGGCACGGGCGGTCTTTTAGGGAACTTGTTTGTGCAAGACGGGACAGACCCGCAAGATGGCATCTTAGTCTGGAATGGTGGTGTGGGCGGTTTTGGCTCCTTAGCTGATTATGATAATCAGTGGGTCGAAGTAACAGGCACCATAACCACGAATGGCCCATGGAATCGAGTTCTCAACCTTCACAACTCTGGCGAGGCAACTTCTAGTGGGACGATTGAAGTTGCGCAAGCAGAGGGCCGAACGCCATTTCCGCCGATAGATGTCACCTTAGCGGATATCTTCAATGGAGACTATATGTTCATGCGGGTTGCTTTGAGTCCGGTGCAGTTTGGGGCCAACGATGACCGTGCGAGCTTTCTCACAGCTCCGGGCGTGAACACGGCTGCCTCGGCAGGACGCTCTCATTTTATCATGGAACCCGGTGCTGGCGGGCGGAGAATCGAATTGAGACCGCCACAGGCAGCTGCAAATGCTGCGAATCCGTTGGATGCGTATGCCACTGGGCAGTGGATCAATATCACAGATGCCTATGTAACATGGCTCCCCGCCAGAAATGCGATCCAGATTATCCGGGCGGTGACGGAGTCAGTGGCGGAGGTGCCGATTGCGCCTATTACTGCCAGCCCGGCGTCAGGAGAGAGTCTGATTGTTGGGGAACAGGTAACGCTTAGTACGCCGACGGTAGGAGCTGTCATTGTCTACCACGTGAACAACGGCCCGTGGCAGGAAGCCGTAGGGAACACAGTACAGGTTGAGGTAGACGGATTCATAGCGGGCGCGGCCACCATTTCGGCCTTTGCCCGACTGGGATCAATCGAATCGGCTCCGGCGACCTTTACGTATTATGAGACAGATGGACCCGCCAGAGCGAGAGAAGCAATTGTGATGTGGGAGCTTCCCAATGACACTGCTTTCAATGCGAACTGGAATGGAACCACCCGGATGCTGGGCGCAACAGGTGGTCCGCACAGAAGTGGGGCGACGCTGCAGTTTTTGACAAGTGCGCCCGGCGGCGCGGCACCTTTCCAAGCGCGGAATTTGAACAGAACGGGTAGCGGCGCAAATGTGTTAAGTCCGACAGATGCAGCGAACAACGTAGGTCCGTTGACGGGCGGAGAAGCTTGGTGGCAAGCCAGAGTATCCACACGTGATTTTGCCAATATCAATGTGACATGGGAACAACGCGTCAGTAACAATAACACTGCCCCCCAGAACTGGAGACTGGAGTTTAGGGTGGGCGAAACGGGTTCGTGGACACCCGTGCCTATCGCTGTACCCGTGGCGAATGTCGGTGGTTCGTACGCGATGAGCGGGACAGGTCTGACCACCTATACATCGGGCGTATTTCCTGTGGGGGCAAACAACCAAGATGTACTCTACCTGCGTTGGATGGTGACGACGAACTCCACAGCTGGAACGACGCAGATTCAGAACATCGTCATTACCGGCGAGGATCCGGATATTGCGCTTTACAGTAACCCGCCGGGCGGTAGCGTTCTCCCGGTTGAGGGCCAGACGGTGACCCTTTCCACCACGGCGCCGGGCGCTACGATCGTCTACAGCCTCAATGGCGGGCCATGGGTGGCGTCAGTCGAAGCCGGAGACCCGGTGGATGTGTTCGTCACATTCTCCCATGGCAGAACGGCTACGATACAGGCCTTCTTGCGGACGGGAGCAGTGGAAACACGTGTGGTGACCTTTACATATAGCCGTCCGGCGGAAATGTCCATTGCGGATGCCAATGCGATGTCGCTCGGTGAATTTGTGATTATTGAAGGCTATGCCACGCGGATTACAGGCACCTCGCAATTGGATAGCCAGAATCTGTGGGTGCAAGACGACTCAGGGAACCCCCACAGCGGGATCGTTGTGCGGAGCAGAACGGTCAGCTTAGAGAGCTATGTCGGCCAGCGGGTTCGGGCGGCCGGTGAGAGAACCATATTCCGGGGACTCAATCAAATCGATATCGGGTTTGGTACAGGTTCTAGTTTGGATGGCGGTATGGGAAGCATCACCCGCCATGGGGCAGGTGCGCCTGATGTGACACCCGTTGTGTGGACGGGCGATCTGCGCGGGTCGGGCTATCGCTTTATGCGGATTTCGCTGGATTCCGTAGAATTCCTTGCAGGGGAAGAAAGCCTTGTCACTCCGTTGCCGCCTGTTGGCATGGACATCCTTGCATGCCCTGACGGGACGAGGATTGAATTGCAAGTTGCAGAAAATTCACCCCTTCAGCCAGATGCGCTTGAAAGCGGCGACTGGATCAGTATCGATTTCGCCTATGTGGGCTGGAATGATCTGAGAGGGGCCGTGCAGCTGTTAGGGGCGCAAATCTCACGTGCGGATGCGCCTCTGGTTCGGCACATAACGGCAACGCCCCAGTCGGGCGCCGTGATACCCGAACTCGGAACTGTGCGGCTGGAGACCGAGACCCAGGGCGCACAAATTCGCTATCGTGTCAACGGTGGCGAGTGGCAGACATCGGCTTCGAATGTCGTAGATGTGACAATTCCGGCCTTTGACCAAGAGGGCGATACGGCTGTGATTGAGGCCTATGCCGTGCTGGGGGCAGACCGGACGCCGTCGCGGACATTTACCTATACGCAGGCCGCTGTGGCGCCTGTGTTGCCGAATCCCTTCAGCGGACGGATTCGGCCCGATACAACTGTGACCTTGGAGACCGCGACACCGGATGCGCGGATTTACTTCAGTATCAATGGCGGCCAGCCTACGTTTTACGCCGACGGAATTCTCGTCACAGGGGCAATGCTTTCGGCGCCGGTGTACATTGAGGCGTGGGCGACGGCACCAGGGTTCTTATATAGTGAGCGGCTGGAACTCAGGTTTGAACTTCGGGACATGCGTTCTGGGGATGTGTTCTTTGGCCAACTACATGCCCACACCGGGATGTCGGACGGTACAGGCACGCCGGCAGAGGCATTTGCCGAGGCGAGAGACATTGCCGGACTTGATTTCTTCGGCCTTTCTGACCACTCAAACGATTTCGACTGGGGTTTTGTAGATGGACCCGGCAGCCCCATAGCCGGCCCCGAAGATTTGTGGCCGGTATTAAATCTGCGGGAATACCAGCGCTGGGGCAGCAATGCTTGGGAAGTGAGCCGTGCAGCCGCAGAGGCGGCCAGAGAGGAGGGGGTCTTCCTCTCTACCACTGGGTTTGAATTTACCTGGGGCGGTGGGCCGGGACATATGAACACCTTTAACACCACAGGTTGGGTGTGTCGCAGAAACGCTTGGCTCAACATCGGCGGCAACAATGACCAGAGGCTGCTCAATTACTACGAGTTGTTGCGCAACACGCCTGAGTCGGTGTCCATGTTCAACCACCCGGGGACCACCTTCGGCAACTTCAATAACTTTGCCCATTTTGACCCGCAGACCGCAGCTAGAATTCCATTGATCGAGGTGGCAAACGGTTCGGGTGCTATCGGCATGGGTGGATACTTCCCCGCTTACGAGCAGTTTACCATGGCACTAGACCGGGGCTGGTTGCTAGCGCCCGCCAACAGCCAGGATAACCACACAGGAAACTTTGGCTTTGCCAACGAAGGACGTGTGGCTATCTATACCAACAACTTCACTTATGAAGGCATGTGGCAGGCCCTCCGTGACAGAGCTGCTTACTCCACGGAAATCCGCGACATGGAAATTATCTACTACGCGGAGTTTGAAAGCGGCGGCGCGACAATTCGTGAACCCATGGGATCAATGATCAGCACCGTTCCCGACGAAGTGCGCTTTGAGGCAGACATTTATGTTCCTAACCCGAGCATGGTGTATTTCCCCGGACTTGAGCCTGACGATCCCCCGCTCCGGGCCTATAGGGACAGCTACACGGTCCAATTTGCGGAACTAGTCACAAACGGCGGCGTACGCCTTGGACGGCAGTATTTCAACGACGGATTGGGCATGCCAAACGGCCAACCCGCTCTATATGAATTTACCATGTCAAACCCAGAGCCGGGGTATTACTACCTGTGGATCATTTCCACAAGCGATAGAGACGGGAGCCAAAGAATTGCCGTGACGGCACCGATCTGGATTGGGCGCGCACCTCTTGTCGGCATCTCTGAAGTAACGGCGGATAGATTTATGCCGGTCACCGGCGAGCCGGTGGAGCTGACCACCCATTTCTTCAACGACCATGGAACCGCTGTCACAGTTCTAACCCTGGAATTCTTCTTAGGCGGCGGCGATACACCCTTTGCCACGCTGACACCCAACCTTGTCATCCAGCCCGGAGAGATGCCCACGATTTCATACAGCTTCACGCCGGACTTTCCCGGTATTGACAGCATTCATGTGCGGGCAATTATCAATGTTGACGGAAGTCATCGCACCTATACCGGCTTTGTTGACATCGTGACTTACGCCAACGAGACGACAGGGCGTATTGGCATCGATGCCGCGCACTTCAATGAGGGTGTTGATGGGCGCAGCAGAGATTCCTTCACAAACTTCGCCCGGATGGCGGCGAGCATGAACTTGGTCACAAGTGTATTCCGCACGGATGCGGACATTATCGCCGCCGCCAATGACCCGAGATACCAGTTGCTCCTATTCGCGCCACCGGGCAGAGATGGGGGGATTCTGGACAGAGGCTATCACCGGGTGTACAGCCAAGAGGTCTTAGACGCGGTGAGTGACTTTGCGGACGGGGGCGGCACTGTTGTCGTCACGGGTTTGAGAAATTTGATTGACGGGAGTGGACGGATACCTGGCATAGATGGCGCCTCATCCCATCAGCAAAACCGGCTGTTGGCGGCTTTGGGATCTCATATCCGAGTTGCGGATGCCGGGCACAACGCCCCGGTTGGATGGCGGTACACGCCAGAGTCCACCGGGCATATGCACCGTCTGCGGTATCGTCATAACTTTAATTTGGATAATCCATTTATGACCGGCGTCCAGCCCCATCCGGGCGGGGCGACCGGCAGAGGGCAGACGTTCCGGGTATTCAACACCGGGGCATTGTACACGGTGAATGATCCAAACGCACTCATCACGAGTGCAGAATTGGATGCGGCACATGTCCAGCGCGGTTCGCTGCCAACCGGCGTAGACCCCATGATATTTGCCCATCCGAACTCTTCAGTCAATGACGGGAACTCAGATCAGGGCATGGGACGCACCAAATTCCCGCTTCAGAACAATTTCCCACGCTATAGTTCCACCTATAGAGGGGGCGACCCCAACGTGGGGACAGGCAACCAAGTTCTGATGGCCGCTTCTGAGCGGGTGGGCGATGGATATGTCGTGGTGTTTGCGTCAAACTTCTTTAGTAACTTCGACGTGGCACCGGAGATTGATTTCTTCGGGCAATTGCCCACGGCCAACTCCACCATCGCTGAAAATCTACTCCGCAGAGTGGAGCCTGAGCCAGTAATCACTCCGATTGCCGATGTGCGTGAGGCGACGCCCGGACGGGGTAGCTGGTTTACCATCGAAGGGACTGTGATGTCTAACCCCATGAGCCCGCCAGCCGGCCATGCGAGAGGATTTACAAACTCTCTCTATATTGAAGACGACAGCGGCGGCATCAACATCTTTGAGGTGTCGAGAGGCATGGTGGTTGGGCAGACAGTGCGGGCATACGGCTATGTGAGCTCCTACCAAGGGGAGACCCAACTGACGATCCACTTAGGTGGCAGTATCAGTGTCATTGATGGTGCCATTAACGAGAGACCTTGGACAGATCGGACGATAGAACAGGCCCTCTCTGGTGCGTTTATGGGCGACTTGGTTCGGGTAGAGGGCGAGGTCTCCAATGTAGTGGTGCAGGGCGGCGCAATGCAGTTTACCCTCACCGACGATGACGATAACGCGATCCCCGTGTTTATGCGCGCGTATATTACGCCGGGTGTTAATCTCGACTTTGTCGTAGATGGCGCATGGGTCAGTGTGGTGGGCTTCTCCTCCCATGGTGAGACGATGGGCGGTGCGAATATGCACCGTATCCGTCCGAGGGATCGAAACGAGATTGAGTCCGCACTGGATCTCAGAGCGCTGGCAGCTGCGATCACGGCGGCAAATGCTCGTGTGGAGAACAATTACACGCCTGCGTCTTGGGCGGCGGTCAATCGTGATGGGGCGGTTTCCGCTGCGCAAGCGGTGTTGAACGATCTCAACGCGACCCAGCAGCAGGTCGATGCCGCAGTGACGGCGCTGAATACGGCGCTGGCGGGCTTGGCCGCCCGCGCAAATAGGGAGGCGCTGGCAGCTGCGATCACGGCGGCAAATGGACGCGTGGAGAATAATTACACGCCTGCGTCTTGGGCGGCGGTCAATCGTGATGGGGCGGTTTCCGCTGCGCAAGCGGTGTTGAACGATCTCAACGCGACCCAGCAACAGGTCGATGCCGCAGTGACGGCGCTGAACGCAGCGCTGGCGGGCTTGGCCGCCCGTGCAAATACGGAGGCGCTGGCAGCTGCGATCACGGCGGCAAATGCCCGTGTGGAGAGTAATT
>Ga0131853_10016519_pt1 | contig 13464 bp, 8 predicted proteins | sample TergutLab28metaG_FD_92764 | JGI IMG/M metagenome (GOLD analysis project Ga0131853, IMG submission 92764) | Labiotermes labralis P1 segment gut microbial communities from Petit-Saut dam, French Guiana - Lab288 P1 (version 2) (version 2) | ecosystem: Host-associated > Arthropoda: Insects >... | reverse complement strand
TTGCGCTGACCACGTGACACCCCTCTATCCGCAAAAGTTGGCACTAACTTCGCCGACCGGCGGCGGTCGCTCTGTCGGTATAGTTCGCGTGCGGACTAAGGCCACGGAGTTTAGTTTTAATTGTATCTCAAGCAAAGTGGCAGCAGAACTAACCCATATGGCAGTTGTAATAAAAAACACATTTATATTTGGCCCTTCCTTTATATCAAGACCAAATATTTTAGATCTTTTTGGACACTTCTCTATATCGAATACTGAACAGCCGGATATTTATAATTTCTTCGTAACAATTGTTACACCAACTTTCAGAAGTCCGAGTCTGATTGGTCTCTGAGCAGTTTGGCTGTCAAGGAATTAAGTCTATGCCTTATAACACGGAGTGTCTCAGGATAAATTTTAATGAAATCCGCCGCCACGTCCTGCATAATCGTCATAGATTAGACATTGGCAATTTGTGATCCATCTTCTGGAACATTCAGTAAAACTTTTTCAGGCCAGCAGCTGTTTCAGGTGTTCAATCGGTTAGCAAACCAACGGTCAGAAAACTATCTCTGTTCTTTTCATCAGGGAACTGAATCAGTTCCCTGATGAAAAGAACAGAGATAGTTCTCTAAACGTTGGTTCTTCCGCTCTTCAACCACCTGACGCGACTGCTGGCGTGAGAAGCGTTTATTAAATTCAGACGCCGCGAAAACTTTAGATTGGATATTTCTCTGGAACGATGTTTCCAAGACGCTGTTCGCAATCTGAATCCCTATTTTTCATGTTCACGCAATTCACATAGTCCAAATACTCGTTGATGACAGAGTTAATGAACAACAATGATTTATGTATGCAGAGGTATGCATTGTTCTTGACAGCACTCACAACAATTGCAGCTGTTACGTTGCACCAGAAAACGAGTTACTTTTATGAACTAATGCAGACTGTTATTTCACAACTGAAGGAAATATTACTTATCTTTTTGAGGAAGATTAATTAAAAACTGCAAATCTTATGCTGCGTAGGTTCATAAATTTTTTTTATTGAACATGCTAATTAAAAGTGTAAATGCCAGAAAGCATGAAGTAATTTTTGGCAAAACTAATGCAGATAATGTACTGCAGAGATTCATAATTTATTACTATTTCGTATTCTGTTGTTATGTTGTATTCAAACAATACATCGTTTGGCGAAATCGATTTTAGTGTCCCAAAGAACAGTTGTTATTATAACTGGCTAAAATAATCAAAAATTAAACTCGAAAGGTGACTTCTTTCAGTGTGTGCCCAAATGCCGAATGCGTTCTGTGGATTCACATGTCACACGTAGGAGTGACGTACTAAGTGGCCCACTCCACCTAAGTTTATTATAGAGGAATTTCTTGAAAAATAGCACAATAATACTTTCATCACTCAATAAATGTTTTTTTTTAATCCACTGCCACCAGCACATGTCCTTGTGGACTTCGTGGTCCTCCCTCCTGGGCATGGCAGGAGTGTAACCGACTTCATAGGTTACGACGTACATGAGGCGCAGTTACGTTGTCCGGATGATATGAGTGGTGATATAGGAGGATGTAGTGCCAGAAGGGCCCTTAAACCTAAATTCTACTAACCTATCCAGACCATGGTCACCGCGGGAATCCTCCCCTTCAGGGAAAATTCCCACGGTAGAGCCGGGAATCGAATCCGGGACCTCATAATTAGTAGTCAGAGACTCTGACCACTAGACCACGTCACTCAATAAATGTGAAAGAGGGAATTGTGGATGTGGACATAAATACAGATAGATGCCCCGTTAGCCTACAAAACGCACGAAGCTACTTGCTTCTTCTTCTCCTACCTGAGTGATTTCTTAAGGTTGTGTAATAACAAACATTTACATTTGCTGCATTCCTTCACGTTGCTGTCTGGATTGCAAGACGGGTTTGTTTAGAGACAGTCCTTAGCTGCCTGAACCACAAAAGTAGCGACTTCACTTATCCGCATATAAGTTAGTATTACCTCCCTGCTAGTGAAGATAACATGTAATTTTTAGCTACTTTTGGAACTATTTAAGAATAAAGTATGAGGTAAAATAACTGGCAAATTAAAAGCGGGGTGGAAATTATGTCAAGCAATTCGAAGGTAACGATTGGTCTTGAGTTTATGCTGAATGCATGCAACGTTTGTATTCATTTCTTTTCAGCTCCGAAGACACGATTGTAAATTGCCTGACTCCTGACCAAATAATCCAGGGTCAATAGGTGTGGGTTGTGTGTGTCGGGGTTAAGAATTACACGCATTTGTTACCGCGTTCCGCCCCCTGCCATCATTCTTTGATCTGCTCGTTATAAAAACGTGGGTGCCTTATAGTAAAACTATGAAGCACGAATTCCTCCCACGTAATACAAAAACGCAATTCCTGACTCACCCCCCCCACCCCCCACCCCACACACACACTTCCCCTCCAACCGGTCAATTATTTATGGGGAAATAATCGCTATATACTTTAGCAATCATACGAAATGCACAAATACAACGTATGTCGGCAAAATTCAAAGTTTTAACCTGTTACTGTGCTTAGTAATCACTCTTTTAAAGTGTTCGGTAATTTTCGCCTTTGTTGTGCCCAATTATTCCCGTCAAAAGTTTAGTCTCAGACACTCTCGGCCTCTACTCTTCCTTTGGCTGAGCGTTACAAAAATTCGCATTTATACAAAAAATAAATGCTCTTGTAGTTTTGCGTTAATTTCATTTGGTTTTCTTTAATAACCGTTTGTACCTAATTTATTTCTAACGCAAAGCGTAGAAGGTGTATCTATTTTATTTTGCTAGAGAATGTGATTGTAGTGTATCTGGAAGATTACGAATAATGTACGTGGTATATAAGCAATAAATTAAGAGCCATGGACGAACTAATGCAATGCACGACCTCAACAGTCCGTTACCCCGAACGGCGGTCCCATCTTGTTTATGTTGCGGGATATTGTACAGTACTCGTGAGTTTCATGAAACGTCGGCGAGGAATCGTGATACTCAGTTACGTGTCGCAATATAAATTCGCAATGTAAATTACAGGCGGTCTTAATCGCTGATATTATCCACATAAATGAACAGGAGCAGCGTGGAATTGACACGCAGAAAGCTGGATACAGCAGCCTACGGACTCTCAATGGTTAAGCCTTTCATTTCACTTAACACCAAACTGATAAGGTATCTGCTTTCTCTGCATTTAGAAATCAACTGCACGGTGCTAAACTGTAGTAAAAGTGAACTGGTAGAGATGCTTTTATATAACAGTCCTCCCATATACTTTACGTGCCGACTTCGAGGCTCAGTGTCGGAACTTCTGAGCCAGGAACATGCGCGCTACTAATGGAAAAGTCAGTAAAGCTGTTTATTAAAACTGAAAAAGTAATAAATATTGGTGTTGCCGGTTTTTCATTAGTAATTTTTTTTTTATATTAAACACAATGCGATGAACCGATCGGTGTGCAGTTAACACGATTGAGTTGGAAAACATTCGTAGACGTTTCTCGAGACACAACATTTGTGACATTTAGATCTACTGATAAGGCCTGTGGCCTGAATTTTATGGCAACATTTTCCTTCTTGCGCATTTCCAGACAGGAGTAAGCGACTAGGTCCACCTGTCTTCCCCCTGTCCGCCATAGAGCAGGGCAGGGTGACAGTGACGCTGAACAGTCGACAGCGTCCATATCTCTGTAAACAGTTCCCATTTTAAAGTTCACGTTTCGCCACGTTTGTCGTAACATGTACAAGAATTTGGAAACTTTTATTTCCTGTATGTTGCTGTCTAAAGGCCTATACCAGTATGTGTAATACAATTGTCTATCTTGAGATCCTGCTGAAGATAACTGTAGTGAACATTATGGGGGATTTTCTAATTCTTATTTTTTGTTTTTAATGTAGAATTAAATTATAGATGTTTCTAATTATGCACGCAGAATTACTCTCTGGAAGGTAACAGTCCTTATACTCCTGCTTTTAAGGATCTTTATGATGATGTCACAAATTTGAGAAACTTATCATTCCTTACAACAGCCAGGAAAAAAGAGAGTTTTTCTGATACCTTTCCCTGCTTGTCATGTTGGACTTTACTAATATAAGTAGGAAAAACACTTTTTTGCTTGAATGTTTGCTATATTTCTGTGGAAATCTCAGTTTTTCTGTGTATAAAATTATGCACGCCTATTCTGATTTGTGTAATACATATTCTGGTACCGTGAATTATGATGCCGCGTAATCTTATGTGTGTTACCAACTTTTCGGAGTGCACCCCATTGTCTAAGCATAAAACCTCAGCATTGCAACGAAAGCCTGGTTTCCACTTGTGATTGCTTGCCCTGCCGTAAGCTACACACAATAGACAACCCTGTACTAATTTCGAGGCCTTCTAACAGGTAATGTTGCTAAAAGCTTTATTGGAGCGCCGTGCTAGTTTCAACAGTTATAACAATGGACTAGAAGTTGTATTCAAATCGACTATGCACGTTTGGAGGGAATATTTACTTTGCAACCCAAGATCTTAATCTTTATCCAAGAACTGAATTCCGCAGGTCTCATTACCAATGGTCCGGCTGTTGTAAAAACACAGTTCAGAATTAACCAGGTTTTTTGGTTGTTAGCAAGAGCCTTCACCATTTCGGAAAGAGTTATTTTTATGCGTTCCCCGAATAAACATTTCACATACGCATCCTTTAAGCCGGAAGACTTACTATTTCGTATATGAAGGTGGCGGTAGTGTTGTGTTTTATTGTGTCGACAGATTTGTGCTTGGATGTGACCACGACAACGCTTTTCTTATTGAACACCACTCTGCATTATTTTGGTCCCTCAGGAATGCACGCAAATGCCGATAGTAGAAGTTTTGTTATTGAAGTTTTGCACAACAACCTAGTTTATCGTAGATTGGTAGACGCGGGTTTTTTTTGGGGGGGGGGGGGGGGGAGAGATGGGTAGATGCTGCCACACCAGAGTTTTTATTTGTGAACAAAACTGCAGCTGTTTGCTATCTTATGATGCTATTTGGATTTGTTTTCTCTCAATTCTGGTGTGAAGTTACGAGATGAGTGCATTGGACTGTTACATTTGATTCCGCTGTTTGTGACGTGTGCCATTCGGCCTGTAATAAATCCCGTTCTTGTGAGAATATCTCTTACTGTCACCGTAACGTGTATCTTTCCTTCGCTTTCGTTCTTGCTTCTAGAAGTACTTGTTTTATATTGACACCGGTTTTAATTCAGAGGTGTATTGAATTTGTTTACTGGATTATAACTGTTTTGATATTAATGTGAAACTACATAGAAATATTACCTGTTAAGTCCGTAATGTTTCTGATTGTTGACAGCCCATCTTTTGCACTTTCTTTCGTTGCACCTTTTGTGTCTTTCACACTCATCAGATTGTCAAGCAAGAAGGCAATGCAAAGTGCATATTCACTGACAGCCAGTACTAGTGTGTAGAGTCTAAGGGTGTACAGTGACACCCAGTCACTGCCCTGCTACTATTTTTTTCCTGCTCTCCTTCCTAAGAAGAATGAAGATTGGGCTACAGTAGATCACCTTGCTCTGTGGGAGCCTCTCTCTTTTTTTCAGCTTTTATATCCATGGAACAATTTTCACAAAACTTGTTACGTAAGTCATTCTATTGGCGGCTGTAGCAATGCCATAAATTTCTAATTTCCCTCTGTCAGTAATAAAAAGACAGCAGATACCTAAACCTAAGCGGTGCGAGAAACAACACACGCCCATTTCTGTATCATGAAATTGTGTATGGGAATAAGTCTTGGAGAATTACGAGTATGTATCCTTTTGTGTGTTAGGGTTCTGTAGAACGTGAAGTAGCGATATGCCGGCTGTGTGAAAGTTTTCTTCAACCTTCGGTTACATGATGATAGATCGGAATCTTCGACACAGGCAAGTAAATTTTGGTACGAAAATATATTATTAGCATACACGCTCGTTTTATGTGAAGTTGTTTTTTCCATTTAAAATTTACACACTGTTATATGGCGACTGTGCGAAACTTTGCAGTTATATCCGGCAAAATGAAAGTAGGCACGTATTATTGAATTTATACTTGTAACAATTTTTTTTTACAAAATTAAGTATTACGACGTTGGTGATTGTAATGAATGCGTACAACTAGAAATATTTTCAGTAGAAAAGTGGGATTTAAAGTTATTCCTGAAAATCCTCTCTGTTTGGTACCGGCATAGCGTTCATATACAGGTGGGCTAAAGAAGAAACATACGCATTTGAATATTCCAATTGCGAAACCTTAATTTTTCAAAGTTACTTTCGGCATTTTGAGTTCCAACCATATTCAGGACTTGTGTGGAGAGATATGTTTCTCCGTACAAAGTAACTCTACATATACCGTGCTACGTTTGCTTATTTTTGTAAACAAATCTACTGTTGTATTTGTCATCGATTCGTGGGCACGTTTTCATAGTTGATATCGAAACTTGAGGTTTCTAAAAGCTAATAAGTTTTAATATTATATTATATCTGAACTTGAAACATGTCACATCTGCGGTCTGATTATTTTGACATTTACACTGTCCTGCAATCTGCCCCATGCACATTACTAAACTAAGAGGCCTCTTTCCATGTGATTTACTAAATAAAATATTGCATGCATTTCGTTTTCCTTCCATAACATACATTCGCCCCATCACCATAATAAGTGGTGGAAAATACAAATTTTAAGGGTTTCATTTCCTATTTTAAGTACTCTCCCATTCATTTTTATAGCTTAGAATTTTTTTCATAAGTAGTTTGTTTGGGGTTTACAATTTGGTCCGGATCGAGAAGTTTAACTTCTGGCGTCCACGAAAATGAAGTACGATGAATGGATCACGTAAGATATACTCGACTCGGATGATGTGAAATATTTGAAAGAAGTCTCGTATAACACAGAAAGGATATTTGAAACGAATATGGAGTTTGGCCCAAAAAAGAACACGTAGCAATGCGAAGTTTATGTCTTGTCACGACAGTGCGTGACAAAATATTCTCCTCAAAGTGCAAATATTTGAAGCTCAAGCGTTGCGGAAAAACAGTTACAAATGAAATTTCTCTCCACAAATAATCGAAGTGCTGCTTACTATATAAAAAAGAACGTTGAGAACAGAAATTAGTAGAAGAGCGAAGGTATTTGATTATCTGTCTCTACCCTTCGCCAAATACTTTCAAGTCAAGAAAGCAATCGGCTTGACATGTAGAAAGTATAGGACATTTACATATTCATTAAATTGTTTTGCGCGGAACTAAAAAAAAAGCATACACTTTAAGATATTAGAGCAAAAGCAGGATATTATTAATTTGGATCGTAAATAAATAATGTATGGGACTGTGAAATGGATTGATGTGGCACAGTGGCCGATTATTTTTTACGTCATAACGAAAATTGTCACTCCTTAAATTCGGAGAATTTCTATATTAACTGGAGGACTATCACATTTCTTAGTCTGCTCCTTTGAAGATGTGAAATTATACGCTTGTTAGGATCATGTAGTTCTAACTATGCAAAGAAGACAGAAAACTGAATATACTTGTCCTTGATGGTCTTGACGTAGACAATATATTCTTTTTCATTTTTGTAAGCGGAAGCTCCTTCCCAGTATTCACAAAGTAAGTAGTAAAGCCCTATTCTCATTAAGTCGAATTTTGTCCACAATTTAGAAACCCTGTCTGCGATCCGTTATAATTTTCCGAAAGTGGTTTTATGTTTATGTTTTTCGGTTGTGTTATTTTGCTATGTTATGTTCTGTGAAACTAATAGACCCGCTGTCCTTTCATCAAATGATCACGGAATATTATTACTACAATGTTGTAGACTGCTAATGGCAACGCTAAAAATAAGATGATCTTAGTTTTGGGATTAAAAGTGAAATATGGGAAAACTGAGTTGGCTGACGCTTCGTATATATCTAGTACCAAATACTATCCACACTTCTGCTTTTTCATTCTGTCTGTGGCTTGGTGCGTGTGGTCTTGTGTCGGGGACGCAATAAACTGGGGTCATCTTTGGTTTCCAAGCAGCAGCGAATACGTGGAAGGAAACAGCTCCTTCATACGCTCATCATCGCATCAAGAGTTGGAATTCCTGTGGTTAACCTTTGTGGCTTATATACAAATCGAAGTTCAGTGTGATATATCAAAGTAGCTATGTACTTACGATATATGTGAAACTAGAAAGTGGAATATTTGCTTTCCGTCTCTTTGTGAGTACAACCGCCCCGTCTTCCACTCAGTTCAAGAAAGTAAGCGATCTTATTGTCATCTCTTGTTGTGGGTCAACTAGCTAAGTGACCTTTCGTACTGACTGAATCTCACAACGTCTCTTAGTATGTAATTACATAATCAGGAACTTCATAAGTCATACAGAACCCCCAGTGTTATTAATACTGCTAAATTAAGTTGATATGTTCAAAAGGACAATGATTTTGGCTAGGAGAGGAGAAAGGAAGTACATGCGCCATTTCAGGCTTCCGCCGCTGTGTAAATGATGTCTTCTCTCTTCTGGGATATTACGCAACGTAGATTGATATTTGGTTACCGACATTTCGGGGCAACCTATCGCTTCCATCTTCAAGTGTCAAACAGCCTTGGATTGCTTCGCCCCTACAGATGGGAAAGATTAGGCTCTATCGAAACTTCTATAACTGACTACCAATTGATGCTGCTTAACGTCCCAGAAGAGCGAAGATCTCAAGGAAGTACACACACAAAACGAGGGAAAGCAATCCCATTACAGACCTGGACAGGCCCATAGGGTTCCAGGAGGTTGGGGCTCCCAGATTTCAAGACAGTCAGCGCATGAAAGTGGTAAGGTTGTCAGCCCTATGCACCGGCCGCCTTACCCCCCAGGAAATTCCTGGTACTCATTTCTATTAGAGGCTGAGTCGACCCCAGGGCCATAGTGCGGCCGGAAAGAGTATGTCAATGATAAATTCCAAAGAAACCATCGGGAATCGAACCCGCGACCTTCCGGCTTGTAGCGCAGTGCCTCAATCAACTGAGCCACCGCGTACCCCTACACACAAAATACTAGTAGAAAAATGGGGTTTTGGAAAAGTCTTTTTGTGGTCAGAGTGTGATATGGTGTATATTTTTGTAATTAACCTTAGGAAAGTGGGGTTTGAGGATATGACCTGGGTTAAATTGGCTGGAGATCATGGCCGCTACTGGTGACTGAAATTTTTGGCTGGCCGTAATTTTCCCACTTAGAATTCGAGAGTTGGCTCTTGGATTTCTGGCAATCTCTCACCCAGCTTGGTGCATATGGACTCGAGAGCGGCATAAGAAGATGCCCCGGTCAATATAATCGGAAGGTTGCAACAGTTAATCTCTTTCCCTCCGTGTGGACACCATAATGAAACTTTTGTTTCAGTATAAGCTGTAGAATTACATGAGTAGCTAAGCGATTGTTTTCACTGTACGCCTTTACTCAGTTTAGAAGAATTTCAAGGGCAGTGTTTTGTTGCTGTCTGCCTGGTTCGTATTTGCTTCCACTTATAGTCGTCGTGAACGAAGTACACATTAGCGATAATTAACAGTCCTGAGTTTGCGACTGTGTCTGAGGCCGCTGTATTCTACTGTAGGACTGTGTAGGCTGCGACATTGTCCGATGACTTGCTGTCACACCTCGAAGCGTCGGTCGTGGATTTACCGATCATTGCACCAGTACACCCTGGAGGTTTACGAAGTGAAACTGCACAAAACCGAGCCTCTACCGCAGCCAAATTTAACTGACAACCGTAAACTTGCTGGACTGCAGCAACAGTGTCGTCTGCATGGTTATAAACCCATGGCTCTTGATTTACGACGCTGAAATGACGATCGCATAACGCAGAACTGGTGGTGCTGGTGAAAATATATTTGATACTGACCTCGACCCAACCTCACCAAAGAGAAATTTATGAGTTTGAATGCCTCATAATGATAGAATTGCGAAACTATAAAATATTACTTGACATGTTGGGTTGGGCGAAATACAGCATATAAAAAGTGGCCGGTGATATTTTGCATGTGAAGACATTCCCTGTCCAACAGTTTTTCAACGCCAAACAATTCACATTGTCAAACAAACAGACAAAACAACTAACGAACTGAATTCACTGATCTTAGTAATTAACCAACTTGATGCACAAACTCTTGTTTTATAATGAGTTTATTATATGCCTCTACATGTTTCGAGCACTATGTGCTCGAAACATGTAGAGGTATATAATAAGATTATTTTAAAACAATAATTTGTACATTAAGTAGGTCAATTACTAAGATTATACTGAGATGCACGGTCAGCAAAACATCAAAATGAATTCGCTGAAACAGTACTTTTTCAGAAGCTAATGCTTGTCATTTTTCCCTGTCCTTTGTATGAAGAATTCAGTCCTCATTTTCCGATTTTATTATTTTAAAGCTTCTTTTAATATCTACCTCATAACTACTCCTAAGTTTTCCAGGTTGTCTCATCCTATTAAGTCTGCCGATCACAATTTTGCACGCGTTTTATTTGCCTTGCTACTCCATCCGCTTCGAGTTCCAAATCTCTTTCCCATTTTCCATTTCTCAGGTCGTTCTGATGCATCCGTCCAAGACAAACACTCCGTGTAACAGTTCATGGCATGCTAGGTTTTGCAAACTGAGAAGTGTTAGGGCATCCCACAACAACCCAAGCTGTGGGACGACCCTTTGTCGGCTGTCCGCCACTTTTTGACTGCAGCTATGCTCCAGATCTTAAGGCTGTATCTTTCGTTCTTGACCTGAGGACGTGCCATGGAATGTTATGCCGTTTTTTTTTTAATTTTCTAATGGTCATAATTTTTATTTTTTAATGATTGCGATGTATGTTATGGACTATTAACCTGTCTCCATTATTCGTAAATTGCTCCAGCATTTGTCTGGACAGATCGAAACAAAGGTCCTTGTGATTAAACATCATCGTATTATATAAAACTGCATGGATTGCGAATTTCACCAACATTCTCGTTTCTTTTCAATAAATAACAAATATTCATTTATGGCTGCTTTTATTTGGAGTTGTTATATTTGTAATCAAATTATATATAAAGTAAAAAACATAAAATTCTCCCTAAAAGAGGCCACGACGACTCAGATAGGGAGTAGATGTATAGCCATACTCTTTCTTTAATCTCAGCTGTAATTAATGTTGGGTAGTTAACTTCACACGCCGAGCTCTTTAACCCTGGGAAAGAGACCGTGTACCCTCTGAACAGCTCACTGGGTGGGGCTTCGGGCCGTTCCGGAGGGGTGAGAAAAATCTCGCCTGCACCGCGTTTCAAATCTCCAACCTTCCAAATCATAGCGAGTCGCTGTACCGAACACACTATTGCGGCCCTTAGCCCAAATATATAAATATCTATTAAGAACATGAAATAGGGATTCGACTGTGACAGGCATAAACACACAGACGTATTGGTTTTTGAAACATCGGTCTTTTAGCCCTATATCGAAACTCGCAGTATCTTTCACTGTGTAATTCTGGGGACCGTGTCAACTTTCGTTAATTACTGCCTCGGAGATAGTGCGTACCAAGATTCCATTTACTCTGTACACAACTACTCTACAAAGAAATGTCTATGCTTTACTAATTGACTCTTTTACACAAGTATTTAATCACCTACTTAATTATTTACTCACTTACTTACTTACTCACTTACTTACCTACTCACTCCAAGGAGCAGAGTCCTTCTTGATAAGATAACCGGTCCTCAGTCAAGAAGTTCCCCGCATTTTATGGAACCCGAAGATTCATTACCGTATTCACAAGTACTCGTCACCTGTCCCTATCCCGAGCCAGATCGATCCAGTCCATACCCCCACATCCCACTTCCTGAAGCTCCATCTTAATATTATCCTCCCATCTACGCCTGCGTCTTCCAAGTGGTCTCCTTCCCTCTGGCTTTCCCACCAAAACTCTGTATACACTTCTCCACTCCCCCATACGCGCTACATGCCCCGCTTCTCTCATTCTTCTCTATTTGATCACCCGAAAAATATTTGGTGAGGAGTACAGATCATTAAGCTCATCATTATGCAGTTTCCTCCACTCCACTGTCACCTCTTCCCTCTTAGGCCCTAAAATTCTCCTTAACACCCTATTGTCAGACACCCTTAGCCTATGTCCCTCCCTCAATGTGAGCTATCAAATTTCACACCCATACAAAGCAACAGTCAGAAGTATAGTTCTGTGTATTTTAATCTTAATATTGTTTGATAGCAAACTGGAAGACAAAAGACTCTGCACCGTATGATAGCAAGCATTCCCTGACTTCAATCTGTTCTTATTTTCATCCTGAATAGAATTTTGTTTCGCTAGGTTTGTTCACAAATATTTGAATTTTTCCACCCTTTCAGAGGAAGTATTGTCATTCTTTATGTATTGATATCTTCCTGCATTCTGATCTCGAGATATGACCATGTATTTAGTTTTGTCAGCATTTACTTCTAGTCCAGTCTCCTTACTAGCAACTACTAAAGCGTCTATGTTTTTCTGTGTAGATCTTACGCTTCCACCCATTGTATTAACGTCATCAACATTAACCAAAAGCTTATGTGTTCTGTTTAATTTCAAACCATACTGTTTTACCTGAACCATCCTAATGGCGTTTTCTAAAGCAAAGTTTAAAAGCAATGGCGACAAAGCATCTCCTTGTTTCAAAGCATTCTTAATTGGAAACCTGTCAGACAAATGCTTGCCTACCCGGCCTCTGCTGTAGGTTTCATTCAGATACATTTTTATTAACCCTACCAATTTCATGGGGATAAAAATCTCAATGAGGATATAAAAAACCTCCCGCCTAACTGAATCATAAGCTTTCTTGAGTCTATAAATAGCTGATGCACTGCTTCATTGTATTCCCATTTTTTTCTCACGTATGTCACGAACGCAGAATATGGGATAATTAGTTGACCTGTTGCGTCCACATCCACATTGATGATCCCCAATAATAACATTCGCATATGAAATTAAATTTGACAAGAGGATGTTGGTAACATTTTGTACGTAGAATGCCGACGATGTTAATATACTGGGAGGAACTATACATACTCTAAAGGAAAACGAAGAAGCTTTAGTAGCTGCTACTAGGGAGACTGGACTGGAAGCAAGTGCTGATAAAACTAAGTACATGGTCATGTCTCGAGATCAGAATACAGGACGAAATCACAGTGTGAGGAATGATAATAGTACTTTCGAGAGGGTGGAAGGGTTTAAATATTTGGGAACAAATTTAACATATCAAAATTCTATTCCGGAAGAAAATAAGAGCAGATTGAGGTCAGGAAATGCTTGCTATCTTTCGATGCAGAATCTTTTGTCTTCCAGGTTGCTATCCAAAAATTTAAAGATCAAGATATATAGAACTATAATTTTGCCTGTTGTTTTATATGGGTGTGAAACTTGGTCGCTGACATTGAGGGAGGAAAGGAAGCTGAGGGTGTTTGAG
>Ga0131853_10016518_pt1 | contig 13464 bp, 6 predicted proteins | sample TergutLab28metaG_FD_92764 | JGI IMG/M metagenome (GOLD analysis project Ga0131853, IMG submission 92764) | Labiotermes labralis P1 segment gut microbial communities from Petit-Saut dam, French Guiana - Lab288 P1 (version 2) (version 2) | ecosystem: Host-associated > Arthropoda: Insects >... | reverse complement strand
GCGCTGACCACGTGACACCCCTCTATCCGCAAAAGTTGACACTAACTTCGCCGACCGGCGGCGGCCGCTCTGTCGGTATAGTTCGCGTGCGGACTAAGGCCACGGAGTTTAGTTTAGTTTAGTAAGGTCAGTCCACCTTGACCTTAGCTAAAGGGCAACCCTTGCCTGCCTCTGCGGCTGATTGTCCCATATAATCGGAATCCATCGGAGACCGTCTCGTGCTTCCGAAATCTAAAGATGTTTGGTGATGTGGTGATAAAGAAGACTTAAGTAAGATTTTACACATTTTCAGTAATGTCACATACAAAGGAAATGTGTAAAAAATGTAACTCTGCTAAACACAAGTATGTGGTAAAGACAAATGAGTTAATTTAATGCCCCCAACATTGTACGGCAGCTAGCACAAAACACACAGGTTAATTACATATATTTGTTCCAGCGATTAACTTTCAACATAATGAATTCGTATTACCTTGGGGTACAAAATAAAAAATTCCCTTTTCATAATAAATATAAAATTCGGTTCATAAATTACGTAGGTATTTTATATTTCTATACAAAGTGCGTGAATTTTATTATCAAAATCTTTACATTTCTTATCCATGAACACAGCCGTCAGAGTGTTTTGTTTATCTGAATGTAAACTGCACTTTAATTTTAAATTTGAATTGTATTATTTATTAACAATGAACAAATAATGTGCGAACTTGATTTCAAACTGTAAGTTCCATCCTAATTTTACTTTGAGGTTACTTGTTGTAAAACAGGTCAATACTACGAGAAGGATCTTTGAAAATTCAAGTAGGAAATTTTGCAGACTACATCTGTAGCTGCACTTGTTACACATAACTGATCCACTCTTACAAATTACAGCCATACAGCAACAAACTAAGTCGCTATTTCCCACAGCATGTCCATTATCAGCTTCAAATTTTCTGTACAGCGAAGTGGGAAATTGTGTCACTTAACCAGGCTAGCAGTTGCTAAGTTTATGTAACATTGATGGTAGCGTCAATTTTATCCCGCTTAACCTGCCCGATGCTCCTCTAGCGTTACGTCATACACCGAGTCTCGGGAAGTTTAAAAGTCAGTGAAGGCAGCGAGAAAAAGATTCGCTGTGATAATAATGTTTAGAAATTCTGATAAAAACTCACTGGTGCTACAGCAGGTGTTGAAAATTGTACCTTCCTGGTCGACTGCACTCTGTGTACCGGCGGAGCACGTTATTGGCCTTCTGGAATTTTTGTCCATAAATTGTTAAAGGGAAAAACGTGCATTCATCGCACATAAAACACCAAGTTTTCCGTCATGAAGAGGGAGTTAGTGAATAATTGCTGTATTTTCCGTACCTCAGTACCGATCGTTCTGAGAATTCACCGCTCCACTTTGCTAAACCCTGTCCTCATCACGGAACAACGCTAACTGTGGATCAGTTTCTCCATCGCGTGCAGCTTGAATAAACCAAATAAAAAATGTATTCTTTCAACCCGATCATGTTCTTTCAAAACATGAACTACCTTTTCCTTACAAGGTAACAGCTGTAACATTTTTGTGGCCCTGCGTGCAGGCATTTTTTAAACACCCGTCTCCTGAGTTCAGAAATTTTCCGTGATATTTTCCAGCAGACCGATGTTTTGCACTAACAAGAGACACTGTTCAACACTGTACACGAGTCCAGGCATGCAGTTGCATCACTGAACTACTGGTAAACACATTTACCAGCAAAACACCCAAAGATTCACAGTGCAAGAGATTATCACTGACAGACCCAGTTTGGAAACAGAATGATAGATCTTCGCGCGGTCTTTGGCCCCTACATTTCCTTGATTTAACATCTTGTGAAATTTTTGGTGGCAAGTTTAAAAGAAAAGGTCCAAAACAAATCTATACACTCTGCAAGAATTACGAAACAACATCCGTCGCGAGATTTCAACAATTTCAGGGCAAATACTCCACAAGGCCAATAACGTGTTCCGCTGGTACACCGAGTGCATTCGACCAGGAAGGTACAATTTTCAGAACCTGTTGTAGCGCTGGTGACTTTTTCTCGGACTTTCTAAACATTATTATCAGAGAGAATCTTTTTCTCGCTGCCTTCACCGACTGTTAACCCTCCCGAGACTAGGCTAATGACGTAACGCTAGTGGAGCGTGGGGCGGGCGCTTCTCGGTCAGGCAGGAGAACAACGACTCTGTAGATGTATTAGTTACCAGTATGTAGCATTGGTGGAATTATAGTGACGGAGGAAAACTGAAGTACTGGAAGCAAAATCTGTCACACTGCAATTTTGTTGAACAAAATTATGTTGGTCTGGGATCAAACCCAGGACTCTGCGGACGGAGGTGACGGCTATGTGAACAGAGCCTGACAGAATAAGCACAAAAACATTGGTAAACAGTCAGGGCCGTAGGTGCTTCTGTAGGTTTACAGTGGAAAATTTCTGTAATTAATATGATCTTCAGGGAATTTTTTAATAATAATAGGTATTTCATTGAGAGGAACAGACAGTTGGTTGAGGTGTGCTGTACGTTGAAAGGGTACTGACAGGAACATACTGACATCGCTGGACAGGGTCCTTTACGAGAGGGTAATACTTTCCCAGTTAGCCAAGACATTCTTCCCGTTCTACTTTGCCTTGTCCACCAAAGCCTGCAACTGTTTAAAGTCTCTCGACTCCACTTCCTCCAAATGAACAATAAAGTTCAGCACTGAACAACCCTATACTCTGCCTGTATTTCAGTTTTGCCTCATTCACATAGCTAAAAGCGATCATTTTTCTATGTAAAAGTACAGCTGTCTCAGTGAAAGCCGTAAATATGTGCGGTGGAGGGGATACAGAGCTCCATGGATTTCTGACCCCTCAGTATATAGAGAAGTATGGTCAAAGTCAGGCTGTGGCCGCTTTACCCCCTGGGTAAAGAAACCCTGACGTCCATTAGTGGCAGATTGGGTGAGCCGAAGAGGCGGTCTTGAAGCTTTGGAGAAGAGAAGCATTTCTTGCCTTTGTCTTGAATCGACACACAAATCCTTGGTTGTCCATCCCATAGCCTAGCGACTATATTGACTGAAATATCCCGGTTTCCAGCCGTTCTTACCTACAGAGCTACAGAATTACAAAGCCTCATAATTTATACTCTCTCCAGTTATCAGAATGACCCAACAAATGGGCACAAAATAGCGGGGGGGGGGAAACAAATACTCTGTGCACCGCTGGGATGGAAGTCATGAAGTTACGGTAAATTAACTCAAAGGAAGAAATCATGTGGAAAACCTAGGTGTAGATGTTAGGATATGATGTATCTTGAAGAAGAGAAGGGTGTGGTCTGAAGTGTACGAATTCGCGACTGATACGAGTAGTGTGCTATTGTGAACGCGGTGATGAATATTCAGTTGCCATAAAATATCGGCTATTGCTTTACTAGTAAGGTAAAGGTCCACCTAAAATGCCATGACTGATAAAAGGAGGTAGCAGAGAGTACTCAAGTTTAGCCTCGGTGCTAGATGAGGTCGGGTGATTATCTCCATGCCCCGGCCGCTTTACCACCGTGACAGAGTACCGGCGTCCATTGTACAGGAGGCTGGTTCGACCCCAGAGCGGCTCTGAGCCAGTATGGACAACAAAATTATTCTATCGCCACCGTTACTCGAACCCCAGACCAAGTGTCTACACCGACTACAGTACCCACTGTTTGGCTAGTTTAGTAACTGTTAGCTTGTCATTTTTCGAGTTATAACAATTTACACAAAAATGTTAAAGTTCCGTGTCTATTGTTGGCAGCTTACAGGACTATAATGCGATTGATATACTCATAAGTCTGTTTATTGTGACACGGGATTGAGTTGTTACGCCGGTGTAATAAAGCGAAGGAGACGCACGCAAACACACATAGTTTTGCTGTTAAGGATTTGCTTATTAACATATACCGCTTTTCCGTTAATGATTTTCCAAAATCTTACACAAACATAACAATGACGTAGATTTTAATGAGTATCGCCGGAAAAGGGCCCTTATTCTTTTAATCCCACGTTCTTCGAATCATCGCTCGGTCCGGTAGCTGTTTCCTGGCAACGAGAGGAGAGGCTCTCAGTTCCTGTAGTATCGTACATTTTGACTGACATTACAATGGCAGCGCTGTGTGATAATTGGTTGCTCAAACAACTGACTGACGCAAATCTGAGCTTTTCTCCTCTATGAATATTCCTGAGCTGCGCCTGCTTTTCGGCCCAGTACACACATGAATGTGCACTGGCGCTATGCGAGAAGCGAAATATATCCCAGTCGTAGTTAATTTGATAATCTAACTGAAAGACTATTTAATGTTATTCTTGTAGCTCCTGAAGCAGGTGCGGTCGACCAGCTGCACTAAATCTGAACTCAAAATGATCCAGTATTCTGCAGCCAAGGAGTGATAACGTCGCATCTTGACGCTCTGTCGTCTCCATCATGTCACCTGCAGATGAAGGTCGACTGTCTGTGAGACAGTTCATTCATCATCAAAACATCAGAAAATCGAATTAGCTAAGTAGCAATTCTGCAGATTCTCCTGAGCAGCGCGTCTTGGGTTTCCTTCAGGACTAATAATAAACTCATCTTACCGGCTTCGCACTACAGCGCCAGTTAAAACCTGCAGCAGTACTGCCTTCTGATTCCTACCATGGAACTCCAACATAAACGAGGTACAAAAAACCAGTCCTGATAACGGCTACAATTTATTTCAGAACAGATTACAGACGACTCCAAGACCTTTGTGTGTATCTATTGCTGTATTTTTTTTGTCATGTTTAACAATGCTGTAAGTAGTTCAGTCTGTGAAAATCAAGGAATATTAGCAATATTACTGCAACAATGGATTGTAAATTATGTAAAAGACGGTAGTCATGTTCCATTTGTGGAGACCACTTAGGTAATGAGATAATGACGTGCGGGGGATCCCAATAAAACTCTCCGTAAGAATAGTTTGTCTCGCGAGCGATATTTGAATCCAGGCTCCATTGAAACTAACCAGTTGGTCGCCTGAAACTTGCCTCGGGCAGCAGACCTAACACAATATTACCAGCAACAAACTCACACCATTGGACACCGAATCGTGAGTTATTTGGAGTTGTTTCGTCAAATCCATATTTGAGGCAGAAACCGCTCGCGGGCGTAACTGAAGTGCTGCAGAAAACTTTTGATAGAACCGACTACCAGCACAGTGCACTAAATGGATACGATCTCAAAAATAAACGATTCCCTCAATCGAGTATTCTCGGTGCCTGTTGGCATAGTGCATACAGGATGGGTTGTCAGAGAAGTTAGGTGTGACTTCGTTACACACAACACAGCACCGCGACGTGTTACATCGATTTATATACAAATCGTGTTACTGTAAAGTAATGTGCTAAATTTCGGGTGTTACTGGGTTCCACTGCCGATCGATATAGCACAGTTGTGTCGGAATATTTTGCGATTCTAATAGTTATCTGCAGCCGAAGAGGCCACGAATGTCTGCCTTCAAATCAGTAATTACTATAATATATATAAATTTCATTTTCCGATCTGTAAATATACCGTGGGGACCGCGGTAGCACAGTGGTTAAGGTGCTGTGCTACAAATCGGAAGGTCGCTGGTTCGTTTCCAGATTGTGTCATTGGAATTTTTCATTGATCTAGTCTTTCCGATCGCACTATGGCCCTGGGGTCGACTCAGCCTCTAACAGAAATGAATACCAGGAGCATTTCCTGGGGGTAAAAGCGGCCGGTGCGTAAGGCTGACAACCTTACCACCATCCTGGGCCACTGTTACGTAATCTGGGAACCTTAACTTCCTGGACCCTCAGGGCACCTCGGGCCTGTAATGGAACTGATTTACCTGACATATGCCTACTGGATGCTGATTCTCGACAAGATAACACCAATTCACTTAAGGAATGTCCACGTTTTCTACAACCCGAAAATTCATTACCGTGTCTATAAGATCAGTATCCTGAGTCATTCGAATCCAGTAAATATCCTCGAGCCAAATTTGTTTGTATCAAATTTCGCCCACTTTTCTTATTAAAAACAGAAGAGTAGGCTTATAAGAATATGTGTTCCACTTTTCAAATTTTGAAACATATTTACAAAAAAAAAAACTCGGTCTCCGTATTACAGAATATTAACGCCGTACATTTTACTTGCCTAATATCATTAAAATCTCTCTAATTATTTATTGATGGACTCACCGAGGCGCGGGTGGATGAAACACGTCATTGGAGCTAAACGTGTAAATTTTCGTAGATAGTCGCAGTATACACCACATACTGTTATTAAGTGACCAGTTACCAACATGGCGGCGATGCAAATGGTTGTTATGTCTCAAATATATATATATATATATATATATATATATATATATATATATATATATATACATACGTTTGCGCACTATACGACCAGTTTCAGAGAGGAAAATTAATACTACTGAAAATTACAGATGTTTAAAAACAAGTACAACTCTAAGTTAATTCTAAAGCGGTCCTTTATATTTCTTGTTATTTATGTGTCAGCAATATTAAAATAAATATGTACAACAGGGCCTGTAATCCGCGATAAACCCAATGCTGACCTACTCTGTGGAAGTAAAAAGTAGGTCGCAGTCTATTACATTTGTGCCAACGTTCCACGTGTAAGGTATACACCGATCGCAACAGACACGTCTTAATCGTCCATTGTGGGTAACAGAAGACTTCTTCTTACACAGAATGAAAGAAAAATGTACCCATATACGTACAGGGAGTGAACATATGCCTCCTGAACATTAAAAACAATGCTCAGGCTAACCACCTTGACTCGATCTGCATATCGATTCCATCTCAGACACGGTGACAACGCAATGAAGCAGACTGCGTGCAGCAATGTTCATCTGTTTGTTCCGTTCAAAGGACACAACTGGTGAAATTGGCGACAGTATAAGAACACTTTCTGCGTCGACGAATTCCAGGCCAAAAAACTGTTCGCCACTGACAGAGAGCTTAGGCAAATGGCAACATCAATGCGCAGACAAGACAGCGAGCAAACACACCTCAAACAGTAGGGAGAATCCTCCATGTAATTTCTGCAAATGCAGAGAGGAGATCAGGTAAAGAAGTTCCACAGAACACAATGCGATGACTCCTGTACAAAGATTTCCTCCATCCTTATCACCTACAGGTACAGCAAGGACTTCGCCTACTTAGTTACCGGAAAGAATTTTCTCAGAACATGCGCTGATTATTCTCTATTTCCGCCCTTAATATTATTTACCCTACAAGGCAGGACTCTAAAGAGCTGGAATGCTCAGTTTCCATCATTAGCATGTACGAGTATGAGCAGATGAAAGCCACATGGAAAGCAGCTCTTCGGGCGCCCTACGTTCTTCCGACACGCCGACTGTTTATCACGATTTGGTTCAAAAAGTTCTTCTAGGTCTATTGCAAGATGTGTGTCTTCAGACTACGATGCATGTATGGTTTAGCGCGATGGTACTTTGCTGCATTTTCGACTTGCATTTCGTTCATCTTAGAGTAATGGGTTTCAGTGCGATAGACCAAGGGCATGGTCTGCTCATTCGCTTGATCTAAATTCCCTAAATTAGTATCTGGGGACTTCTAAAGATTGCTGTTTACGGTATAAACGCAACGAAGCCCTGCACTCGCAACGACGGATAAAATATGGGCTGGAGGCCATTCGTACGGCACCTGGGGTTTGTTTGTCAGTAACAAAACCGCTTGTCAGACAAGCAACGTTCTGCTTTTGAGCTAAAGGTCGTCTCTGTCAGGTCGTAACTCAGAAACCATGAAACAGAAGACCTATGTTCGTGTAACGTTTTGTGTTGCACCGCTGTGTATAGGGTGGTGTCGCGGTTAGACACGTTGCACTGGGCGAGTCTATTGACTGGCGCCCTGTTGCACGCGTCTTTACATTCGTGCACTATGAGTCAGCTGCCTCACGAATACGACTGTCTCGCAGTTAATGATAATTTCTGTCCCTGGAAAATTTCCTTGCGGTGCTCAAAATATAGGAGAGTGAAATAAATTGGTTTTCTCCACAACATATTTTACTGCTTAGGTAGTTTTGGCTTTTTAGTGAAGGATTGTGACATACAGGGTGCTGTAAGTGTCTAGAAGCAAACACAATGGGCTTTAAGTGTCTAATAGCAAAGAAGAATTTCACAATGCCAGTCTGCCGAAACAACAATTTACGTACATGAGATGCAAAATAACCTAAAAGCTTCGCTCATTCGATATGTATTTAACTCTGAAACTTAAAAATATTATTGAATCGGAACATGAGATTAGGTTTATAGCACATCGCCATAAAAATTTATTTTTGTGTTGAAGTATTGAACAAATCTTCAGAACACTAATAAAGCTTAAAATAGCCATTTACTGCCAAATCCAGCTGGTTATTTGCTAACGCAGACAAGAATTCTTACAAAAAACTCCATTTAATGTTACAAGTTCTGTATTCGTGCAGCAATCCAGGACACTACATTAAGCTGCAAAACACTTACAGCACCAAAGCTATGTTTGTGTAAATGTTAGGCTTCACCCTACATCATATTGTCTACACGAAGATTTACCAAAGTCTAACACTGTATGTAGAATTTAAAGTTCTACAGGACAAACATGCACTGGCATTTATGTAATTCCTTTTTCCTTGAAATAAATCCAGACTATAGGCCGTCTGCCGTCACAATGAAGGCGAATGTTGGTGAAGATTGCAGAAGCGGAGTTTTGCACAAGTTTGGATACTCTAGTGGGAAAAGTGGGGAAGATACAGTCTTGGCTTATCAATAAGACAGTGGGTGTTTTATTATGGGGTAAGAATTCATTAAGAAAGAACGCCCTTTATCCAAGATGCAGTAAGCTGTGAAATATGAACTAAATAGAAGTTTTTGTATCTCTAGAGGAACACTAAAATATCTTTTACTCTTTATTATGCCCTTCAGATAACCAAACGACATTTGATTTCTTCACAAGTATGGAAAATTATGTCCAGAGTTATCAGTGGTTCACCAGCCTAAATTCTCTGTCCCACGTGACACAATTCACATTACAGACAGTACTTGTACTTAGGCTATCCCAACATGAAGAAGGCAATGGTGCAAGAAGTGGACTGTCTGAAGGTCTCACAGCTCCACTTCTTCCAGGCCGCCAATATTCGGATCAGATTTGTGCTTTTGACTGTAATGAGACCTGCGTTCTTCTGGGCTATTAAGCAGCGTGCAGTCGTAACTCCTTACCGACATTTCAGGACAACATATCGGTATGGAATTACCACTACACTCTGCGTAACAACCCAGAACAGCGCAGTTCCCATGTACTTCATTGCGGAAGCCTGCAATTACGCCAAGTTCCAACCTGTCGGAAAGCAGTCACAACTTTGTTCTCGCTTTCAGTACCCTCACTAACCTCCAGTGTTTCAGGGCACACCACACTGCCACACGGAGGTGCACAGAGCACGTGCGGTTCACTTGTGCCATTCACGCACCCACACATTTCACACGATTCCCCAGCTCTCCAGATACGAACGTTCTAACAGACACCGGTACTAATGTGACACTGTGTGACACTGACTCGTCTGAAGATACATCTTTATTGACACCGATTTTATGTAACTTGAAATTTGCATATCGAAATGCCCTTCATAAGAACGGTCGTGGGAACGTCAAATGTCAGAAGATTGTTCTTACTTAACCTTCATTTCCCATTGAGTGCAGAATTGATTACTGTGCAAACTGCCTTACTAAACCCTTAGACATACAAACCAATACTGGACACGTGTATTGCATTCGAACTAGGAACAGACGGCGGATACATTTACTCCAATCTAACTACAAACCAAAATGTACACCATCTGAGCTAGGAACCAACAATGGTACATGAATTTCCTTCTCAATAGAAACAAACTATTCCAACCAGAAACTAGCAACATCGATGCAATACATTCGCAGTATGATCCAACAGTTTAACCATGTACTCCATTCGAACTGGGAACTAACAGTGCTTACACGGAAGCCAACAAATATCATTTAACAAGGAACCAACAACGGATGCATACCTCAAGCGAAAGACCATATTCATTACGGTTCATAAGCCAGTTACATGACCTGCAGACTGCAGTGAGCGAGTGGATAGTCGCTTGTGATGAAGATAAAGCCGAAACGTCGGCAAACAGTTTTCGTCTGTAGGACTCCATTGGCCATTTTAATGTTTGCTTTAAATCTCTACTTATGTCAAGCCAAGTTATTTTCTCTTCACTTCTTCCAGCTCCATTTACTTCCCGCATCTCCTACCACATCCCACGGGTCCTTATCTCCTGCTTCGTACCACAACAATTCCGCGTCTATTTTATCTGCTTTTTCATTCACTCACAGCTCAGAACGCGAACACTATAATGGGAAATGGTTCTGGAATATAAAATATATTGCGAAACTTAGCAGCTACTTTTGAAACTGCCATTAATGCCGCAGATTTATCACGCTCTTTCCTTCAAAACATTTGTGTTTTTTTCCCGTATATGATCTATGTGTGTGTGTGTGTGTGTGTGTGTGTGTGTGCTGTACCTTAATTGAGGTGTGTCTAGTTTGTTCCTTCCCTTATTATAGGCATATCATGAGCTGGTGTGTAGGAGGGGTGAGATTGTCATCGTTAGCCCCTGAACCTATGCGCCATGATTCTTTGTCCTCTCAGCTGTGTGACTTTTAATGTGCAAAGTAATTATGAGCAAATGAAAGGGGGATATTTTGTGGGTGTGCTGCATGTGGCTTGTGATGTTTTTAGAAAAGTACTTTTAACTGCAGTCAATTGAAACAGTTTTCTTGGGGTGAGGGGAATAAAGGAGTTGTGGTTGTAAAGGGACCTAAGGTGATTATGTGAGGTAAAAAAAACTGGAGAAAGAAAACTGTAATCTGCAGAATAAATGCGGTTCAAGTTTAAGCAAGAACGTGAGAGTGGGAAATGTGGCGAGGAAACACGACACAGGACCAAATATAAACTTCTGATATAACTGTCTTCAATTATCTATTATATAAGACGTCAAAGATTTCGGTAAATTTTCAAGACGCGTATATCTAAGCCTTCATTTTCATTGACTGAAATAATTTTGAAAATTAAATGTTGCTCCTCGATTTATTAATTCATTTGCTACGTGTTTAATCGATCATGGGTTCCTCTGTATTAACGTTAATAATAAGGTTGTCTTCATGCAAAAATAGTATTTGTTAATATGAGAAAAATACAGGCACGTATTTAAGTTGTATACAGGTCAAAATTAAGGACTCTTCTGTTAATTTGAAATAAGAGTGAAGATTTCGATCTGGGAATAAAAATAACGAAGGCACATAACAATAAAGAATAATAAGAATAAGAATATAATAAAAAGTGAGTGTGGACACTTGTCCAGGGCTGTAACCTACACACCAGCAAACTAATACGAGTTTTTTCCTATAAATGAATCGTGGAACTGAATGACAACAGGCAGCAGAGTTAAATGGCAAACATAAAGCCTGACAGCCCAACGGAAACTTGCATCTAGGAAAAGGTATGTAGTCAAACACAACTAGATCACTGAGGTGTATTGAATGACTGTGATGGAAACAGCTACATGTTTCGGCCTGTATTGGCCATCATCAGGTTGTCTAGGGAACTTAAGGGTTAGCTATATGCATGCGCGCGCTCGTGGTGTAGAGATCTCTACATACGCGTAGCTTGACAAACCGAATCGAAGCAGGAGTCAGATAAAACACTATGAAACATAACAGATACAGACAGTAATACAAAATACATTAATATAAACTAGAAATTAACTCTATTTGTGGTAGAGCCAATACAGGCCGAAACATGTAGTTGTTTCCATCACAGTCATTAAATACACCTCAGTGATCTAGTTGTGTTTGACTACATACCTTTTCCTAGTTTCACACACACAACGGGGATGACATACTTCCTAGGAAACTTGCAAAATTAAGAGTAGTCAAACGAAGTTGCTTTAATGCTTCTCAACTATGGCTTACTAAGGATATAAACATACAATATGAAATATTTGTCGGTATTGTTATGGCAAACAAATTCGGAGAATGAAATGGGCGGAAATGAGGCACAAATGGTAGAGAAAAGAAGTGCATACCAAACTTCGGCTGGACAGGATAAAATAGAGGATTCGCCTGGAGGCACAGGTTTGGAAACAATATCGGAATCCACCTTAAAGAAACAATATGAAAAACGTGTAATACATTATTCTGGATTAGAATAAGGAAAAGGGGTGGCTTTTTTGTGAAAACAGTTACGAATATCTGGGCAGTATAAAGTTCGCGGAAATTTTTGACTACTTCAGCGATTGTTGGAATATGTTGTCGTTAAACAGGATTTGCTCGATAGAATTGGTTAATATTGATAAAAACTGCGCATTATTCGGAGTTCGATTGCCACCGGGGAAAATAGTTTTTTCGGGGTCGATGGAAGAGCACTTTGCGAGAAACGACTGTTGTCTTCGTCAAGACTGTCCGTTCGATCGCGCTTCTCTTCGCATAGAACAATTCGGATTTCAACATGGATTTTCGTAAAACTTCGTACTGGTGATATATAAGAACGTTTGATGACAAATTCAGCTTCTCTTTGAATTCGGAAAAAAATAAGGAATTTGTGCTTTCAATGTATATAAAAGATCCTAAGTACAAAATATTCCGTTGTTAGGTTATGCAGAAAACACAACAACCGCGGAAACAGACAAAAATTCTTGAACCATTGTAAAGCTGTTGCTAAGTAAAGACAAATGTCACAGTACACAACTATTGCGCAAAATGTCAAAAGGCACTTTTAAAGTACTCCCATTTATGTGTTTTCTGGAAGTTCTTTGTAACTTTCAAATGCATGAATAATATCAAATCGAAAGTGTCAGAAGTGTTGGACCTGCGTACATTTCCCAACTTGTCTCTCTACGCCACTATTCTGGCAGCTCTTTCCAGTAGTCAAAGCGGCCGAAACTTGCAGCCGATCACTCATCTCTGCCTATTTCTAAGGTTAACGTTGCGTGCAGCTTACGTCCAATTTCCCATACATCTTCACGACGTGATGTACAACCGCACACAAGTGTAGCCCGAACGTGGCTGAACGAGCCTGTGCTGTAGGGCGATACCCACCGGACTACACAGCAAACACGCAGCAACAAGATCCTGTTTAATTAAAAACTAATCACAACCTTGATTGAAATCCAACGTCTTGTTTCTTACGACCGCAGTGACGCCTGATGTGTTCCATTAGTCTGTCACCATGGAGGACAGAGGGTTGAGCAGTATAAATATAGGCACAGGGCGTTCACTGTGTGTGTGTGTGTGTGTGTGTGGGGGGGGGTGTGTGTGTGTGTGTGTGAGTGTGTGTGTGTGGTGTGTGTGTGTGTGTGGTGTGTGTGTGTGTGTGTGGGGTGTGTGTGTGTGTGTGTGTGTGTGTGTGGTGTGTGTGTGT
>Ga0131853_10016515_pt1 | contig 13466 bp, 8 predicted proteins | sample TergutLab28metaG_FD_92764 | JGI IMG/M metagenome (GOLD analysis project Ga0131853, IMG submission 92764) | Labiotermes labralis P1 segment gut microbial communities from Petit-Saut dam, French Guiana - Lab288 P1 (version 2) (version 2) | ecosystem: Host-associated > Arthropoda: Insects >... | reverse complement strand
TCTTCTTCTTCTTCCTTTTGTTCTTCTTCTTCTTCTTCTTCTTCATGGTAAGATGGCTAAAGCGCTGTTAGCTAAGTGTAAGTTAATAGTGTTTGCTCAAAGAACGAGCTCCAGAAATAAACTTGATAAATGAAAAATGTATTCAAAATAACAATATCCACGACATATAGCAACAAGGTGTGAGACCAGTCCATGGGCATCTAATAACTGCCATAACAGAACTGATTAACAGCACAGTGATGTGTTGTACATGAAAGCAGAGTACATACCAACTTGCTAGATTTCAGGAGGTTTTGAAATAATTCAAATTGTATCACGTGATGCTGCATAACAAGGGTGTCAGCCTTTCATGCTTCAGAAATCGTCACCTCACCATTACTGCTTTTCAAATCAAGGGGTGAAAGACAACTTACATCATATTTTGTCCTCTGGCCTGTTTACATTCCATAGGTTACAAAACAAGTATCTGGTGACCTGGTAGTGCCTATGTTTATTCAAAATAATGTCAGCAAGCACACATCTATGTTTATCTTCCTGAAATAACAACTTCTAAAACCTTCTAAATAAAGTAAATCAATACAAATAGTGTGGTTCTTTAACATACTGCACAGGATTTGATCAGATGGATATCATGATGGTTCAGCAACAGAAGAATTACTTAAATCAAGCCTAATTAAGACTGAATACTGTACAATATAGCTCATAAAGTTGCATGTACATGCTGCAACAATATCTTATAATCAATCACACATGGTGAAACCTCTCTAAAATGCAATCTTCCACAAGAATAGAAACATCTCATATTTAATATAAAACATGGCATTGGATGGCCACTGTATTTTAATGCTTTCTTTTTTTTGTGCCATATTTATTACCTTCTCCTCCCTCTTCTGCAACACAGTGAATTGCTATAGGAATCACATCTCGGTCTGGATTGTATGTTAATTCTTCTTCCAAGTACTGACTTGGATCAAACGTATGAGACACTTGGCTGAATTGTTGATTTGCCCCACACTTATAATGATATGTTTCAGAGTTCATGGAATGATCACGAGGCGTGTACCTGAAATCATGCATATATGTTCAGATTATGGCTTTCTGAAAAAACAACACAGTGTGATTTGGAGGATGTTTCTATTTCAAAAAAATGTGCTCTCTCCATCTTCTACCGTGAAAATTACAGTGGTGGCACCTCAGTGTTGAAACATGTAATCAAAATCACATGCAACTCCCGCTGATGTGGGCCGAAACAAGATTAATAATATACAGCAGTATGCCACAACTGAAACTAATCCATTACAGACCAAAATAACTGCATCTAAATCTGTTACTCCAGGCTACCTATTTTTTACAAGTAGATTACATCTGTATACCAAGCCAAATAAGATGGCAGTGACAGCTGTATAGTTACAGGGCTTTTAGGCATCAGCTCTCCAGTAAACAATACAGCTTTCATAAAGATAACTTTTGACAAAGGAATGACATGGATGGAAGAGCTGGACAAAGTCACAGATAAGGCCTGTTGGGCATTTTAAACCCCGGGGGAAGGGGGAGGGGGGCTAATGCCAAAGGAGTTACACTAGACATACACCATAGCAGTAATACCCACACCACAACTATGCTACCACAGTATGTTGGCCAGGAGTTAATTATTTGACCAGCAGTACTAACCTATCACAACTGTCAACACTGATCTAACTGGGTAAAATTGGAGCCATACAGGTGGTTCCTATGGCTCAATAAAATGATACCATAATACAAATGGAACAAACAACTTACAACTTTCCAGATGGACATGATGGGGAAAGAAAGTGTCAGCCAAATAGAAATGGAATACACATTTGGCATAAACAGGTCCAAATCAAATTAATGCAGTGGTGCTGGTGAGTATGAACATGGCACAAGGAAGTAAATCAGCTTCAGCCTTGGGCAGAACACCATAGTACTCCAGGCAGAAGCACATGCAATTAAGACCTCAATAACAAAGGGTGTGGACAAGGGCTACAAGAATAGAAACATCAGTTTGCTATCAGTCCCTAATGTCACTGACTGAACACAGCAGCATATAAACAATACTGGTGCCATTACATAACAGATGTGAAAGTAATGCAATTGTCAACCAGACAGCAACAGCAACATCTGAACATCCCTCAACAGGACCAGCTGAACCATCTGTTAACAAACTTGCCATAACATAAAAAAAAGTTGTCGAGTGTGATACGATTGCCTTAACGAACACAGACCAAAAAGAACACTAAAATATGTATATGTGCAAAAACATGTAAAGGAAACCTCTGCAAAACTGACTGGAGAACAATTGGTGCTAACAGCAACCAGTGCCTGACCTAGTTACAACAGGGCAGTCTCCTGCAAGAATATCTATTCCAAAGTGGGACATGTAAACAGTATCATGAAAACAGCCTCAAATGTATCATGTGACTGTGAAGTTCTGGCTCAATTAAGATTCTGTCACCTGGATCATTAAGGCAAATAATTATCCATAGTCAATAGCAGCCAGTAAGACCTAGTGGTTACTTTACCAGGTTGCACAATAAAAAATTCTACATTCTACCCAGAGTGTATTTCTGTTGCTTTCACAAGTCTCAGAACAAGCAGTGTTTATCTTCCCATACAGTGTTTTCTGAGCCGTTCCTTATATTTCAGCCTAAGTGTGTTTACTGCATGGCATGAACTGAATCTCTAAGTAACAATGAGGTTATACTGTCCATACGGTGCATTACAGTTCAATTTCCACAATTTCAAACAGCAAATGAACACAACTGTCATAACAAATCACCAAAATATTTTTAAAAACACTAAACTCCTGTACATTTTGGACCTTACTCATCCATCATCAAGAAGTATATTAATTATTACTGTTATATAACACAGTCACTAAACAATAGTTTGATCTGCTGCTTATGTGGAAGGACTGGTGGAATTCTTCTGGGTACACTGAATATGAGTGGTGAACACAATTGTCACACAGTAAAGTGGAGCAGTGTGTGCCAAATTGGAACAGTATGTGGATGTAGTGGAGGTACCACAAATACTTCCAATACATCCACACAGTACTACATTTTACTGTGTAACAATTGTGTTGGCCACACATCTTAAGTCTACCCAGATAATTCCGGCTAGTTCTTCCATATATGAAAGAGATCAAAATATTGTTCAGTAATTATTCTATACAACAATAATTACTGTACTCACTGGCAATAAGAAGTAAGGTCTGAAGCATGTGGGAGTTTAATGTTTTTAAAAATATTATTGTAAATTAAATGACAACTGTGTGCATTTGTTGGTTGAAACTGTGTGTGTGTGTGTGTGTATGTGGGGGGGGAACACTGAGGTTAGTTTTTGCCTTTGAAGGGCTAAACAAATACTGAATTTTGTAAAGGGCTAATCATAGAATGAAGGTGCACAACAAATCACAGATCATCAAAGTGTATGGATTTGCTTTAGCTCATCCCTCTAATTTAACCTTAAATATATGTACCATAATCTAAAGCTTAGCTGGAGAAGGAAGTGTGTGCTGAGGAAAACTACACAATGTCAATGAAATGGTTGTGCATAATCCCCTAGGTACTTCTGAAGGGACTTGGTGCTGACAAAAACTGGCAAAAAATGGGCATATCCTAAAAGCAAAAGGGCTATATGTGATAAAAATGTGTCACTGTAATCAATGGACACCAGCAACATTCATTCAGTTTTAGATTCCTATACAATACTCACACAACTCCATTTGCTGTGAAATCCTCTGTGCAGAAATAATAAATAGTGATGGCACATCGGGCATCACAATCAAACGTGAATTCGATGTTGAAGTGAGTAGATTTGGCTGCTTCTATATCACCATCACCACACTTGTTCAAACTGTCTGGTGGTCGAACAAATCGCAGCGATTCCCTTCGAATGTTAACTAGGGTCTTCAGTGTCTTTGTAGGCTCACTAGCTTGTGGTGGAGGATATGGAAACTGAAAATGAAATGTTTACAAAAAGTATGCAATATCCTGTACATAAAATTTGTTATCATACCTCCTTACAACATAAACATATATGAGCTGCCAACTTCCACACAGTATGATTTGTAGGTTACTAATGATGTATCAATTACAGAGATCATTTCACAAGTACTTATGTCGAGTAAACCATGAAGATCTGATCATGGCCATTTCAAAATGCTGTTTCAGACATTTGCAGAACAGTGCTAGCAAAAAATTGCAACAAGTTTCCAGCCAAACTGAAATTATTACCTCACAAATACAAGTCACACATAGCACTACTGAATCAAAGTCATTCTTTATCTCACAGACAGAAGGTGGAATCCAGAACTTGACTTACAAATATATATGACTGCTATATTTTAAGAACTTGTCTGCAGATTTAAATTCAGTATTGTAAATGCACAACAAAACACACTTCTGCATTTAGGACTGCCAACTTTTATTAAATATTACTTACAGTTTTTGTACAAAGATGAAGTGCTGATTAAGAATGTAATTTTTGACTTTCTCCATCACATTGTACTAAAACTGCTTTGAGAACAGTACTATGAATTGACCCAATAAAACAGGTTTTCTATCCTGTACACATGGAGATGGAAGTGAATCCAACTTCCAAAACATAGTGGCACAGTAACAATGAACAAAGTCTAAAATAAAATATTTAATTACCCTTAGCATGACAAAGAATACCCAATTTGTTTGTTTAGCAACAGTCACAACAATACCAAACGCAACAGCAATACAGTTTGGCTGGTACAGGAGTATAACATTACTTGAAAACCAAGTTAAGGACCAACAAGAGTAGGATGGTGGAAGTTACTGCTAAATTCCAAACAATCATTTTGTATGGACCTCTTGTTATTATCGTGTAATTAAACAGATTGGCATAACTACTGTTTCATCTTATCCATATTCTTATGGCTCAAAGGTAATTCCGGCAGTTGGCAAACCCTCACATAGGTAGAAAAACGTCTTACAGGAGTAGGCCTATTTCCTAGGAAGTTGAGATCTGCATTTTCCCCAAACAGGTAGGCTTCTGGCTGTGGAGTGTCAAATCTCTCTCCACCCATGATGAAATGGCTACCAAAATAATTGCCTAAATAAGAAAGAATGTGCATGAGTTACAATTAATGCTAATACTTTCAAAATTACAGGTGAGTGTATAAACTATGCAAGACCTGTGCCCTCTCATGTCGCCGATATGAAGGTTGCTGTCTGCTAGGATGCAACAGCGTGCACCCACGTTAAAATTTATCAACGCTTCGGAGAATCGTACTGGTTCCGTCCTCAGGGTAGAAGAGGAGGAAGATGGAGACACTACGTTCTGCCGAAACGTCCGTACATTTTCATGAAACTCATTCCAGACGACAGTAACCTTTTGACATACCCGATCTTGGCGGATACTTGTATGCATGATTTGAAACAATATCGACCTCTTCTACTCCAGCATGCTGTCTGCTTGCTAATGCTCCCATACTAAATAACGCACACAGTAAACCAAAAACTGCAACTCATAAAAACAACCACACGACAAGCAACGAAACGTCATTTCTCGCAACTGCGTCTGTGATCACGGATGACAGCCGTCCGTTGTCCTTATAAGCAGCAGGTTGGCAACATTACAATCAGATATTTCGTTAGATAGATAATCCATGATAAATTGCAAATAGAATAACTGCAATGGATTCTAGTGATGAGAACGGTGCTGCGTCATCTACGAAGTTAACAGTGGATGATGTCGATGTAGAATTCTTACCACTAATATACGAGATAATTAGAAGGTATGAGGCTTAGTGAAAGTCAGCAGACAGACCATATTTCTGTTGTCTTTGAACTGCCCGGTTGCCAATTGGTACTATTTAATACCATTGTATTTATAGATCCCCGTGTTCTGGATTAGCGTGTAGGAGGCAATAGTTATTTTTGTGTAAGGCATTTCAAACGAGCAGAGATTCTGAACATCCGTCACATTAATGTGGAACTGATTATTTCAGCGTTGAGAGAGACCCACACGATACGAGTCAGAAAACTAGGGAGTCCCAGGATACAAGCCAAAAAGTATTGGAATTGCAGAAAAAGCTTGATCAAGCACGGAATCAGGTATTGTGATTTCGTGCGTAGTTATCCAGTGTATGAATTTGTGTATAACGACACTGGTTTTCCTGTTTGCTGCAGACCATGGTATATTTGCGTTGACAGCACAATGTAGCTCTTTACATTTTATATATATATATATAATTTTTAGACTAGGCTCATAGATTAGTTCTGTGTTACGTTCAGCATTATTAATAAGTATGCTTTTGTAACCTGTTGATCAGTGTACAATTTTTGTAGGTTATCTTATAGGACCTGCTTTCCAATCTCAGACAAGATGCTGATGATATTTACCCTGTAAAAGTAAAAATGATTAAACTGTCTACAGAATCATGTAATGGTGTAATTAAAAAGGAAGTAAAAGTGTAGTTAATTAAAACCACAAAAATTATGTAACAGTTAAAAAAGTTAAATATATGGTGGAATAATTCAAGTTACATGCCCCAGAGACCAGTATTTATGCAGTCTTGCCTGTACCCCTGTACTTTAGTAATAGTACCGTTCCAGTAGTGGGGTCTTTTCCTTACATAGAGACATTTGTGTTATGCAAGTATCAGAGGTTACAGCTGTTAACTTTAAGATGAGTGTTACACAGTTCAAGCATGTGTGTACACTTTTAGGCTCTTAACCTGTCTTAATGCATAAACAGTGCTTCATATATTTTTATCACCATGTCCTCATGCAGGAATTCCATATAAAACAAGTTGGTACAGAAATCCATACTCCATCCGTTTGTGGTGCTACCACCCGCTCTGTGCCCTGGCCTCCCATAGAAGATGCCTGTGTTCTTCTCTGTCCTTTGCTTGTCTCTTCCATCCTCGTATTCCTAGGATCTAAATCCGTAATAGATTCTCATTAAATCGAGTTAATTTATTTTACACACTCATTAATTATAAATAGATTTTAAAGAATCTTTATTGAATATGTTTGCAATGTACGTAACCCAAGTCAGATTTCTATCAAGATCCCTAAGGAAATTATCAGCACTTTTGGCTTCACAAATCTCTTTATTTTTTTAGGAGCTTTGTACTGTACTGTATTTGAAATAGAACACAATTTGTTGTGTTTAAGGTAATGTGCAGTCTTGTGGGATGTGGTGTATAATAGTTGTAGCTATTCAGTTTTTAGGTGCATTTGTATAGTTGCAAAAAGGGCTTGTTGGCTTCATCATGTCTGTCCACATGTATTCTTTTGGCTCCCACTGGATGAATTTCTGTGAAATTTTATATTGGGAATTGTATGAAAATCTGTTGACAGACTCCAGATGTTGTTAGAGGTGTACATTTTGGGCACTTTACATAAAGACCTAAGTATGTTTTATTGTTGTTGGCAACAGAAATTTGCCAGAAAACCATTTTTATGTGACATTCAGTATTTTTATGCTGCTGACAGTGCTGTACAGTTAAGCAACACACCAGAATGCATTGTTGCATTTTCAGTGTAGTAATGGTTATGCAAATGTCTCAGAGTTTTATGTTATATGATCTTTTCTGCAGTGTGTCTGAATGTAATGCTTATCTATGTCATAGTATACTTTAATCTCATTCACGTACTGATTGTGTCCAGAGACAGCCAGGACGGATGGGTTGGTTTCTGCTATTTTGTCGGTTTGTACATATGTGTGAGACACATTGTTAATGGTTGTCCAGAGTGGGTACTGAATCTCTTTAATTATGCTTCTTCCCCTGGACTTTATAATGCTCTTCTGTAGGGCCTGCTTTTAGTTTTATCTTTATTGTTAAATACCTTGGTTGTCACAGAATTTTGAAATTGCTCTCCTGGCCAGTTTAGATGTTACCCATGTCTTGTGTGGTGGTGCCCATCAGTGACACACTTGCAGAACTTATTTATAGCTGTAATGGAATACTGGTGTGCAGGTTTCTGTCCCAACTTGTTATGCATATTCCCAAACATTCATGCGCCAATTGTCTTGAAATCTGGGAGCCTCAACTTCCTGGAACCCTAGGGGTCTGTCTAGGCCTGTCATGGGATTGCTTTACTTTTTTCTTTTTATAGTGAATTTGTATGGTGTTTAAAATAATTGAAAATATTTTCAATGCAGATCCGCAGGCTCCCTGGTGTGGAACATAGCAAAGAAGAGCAACTTCAGAAACTTGAAACACTAAGAAAACAACTACAGTTAAAGAAAGAACTTTTGCTGAAGTATAGAAACATGTGTACTTTTGACATTCCAAAGTCTTAATTCAGTAAGGTATGTAATGTTTTTGAATTAATAAGGCTCTGTTTCTTTTTAGAAAGAATGAGAAATGACATTGTTAAGTAGCATAAATGGTGAGTTGGTTGTAATGTCTCCGTTCAATTCTGCAATTTAATTTTATTATATGTGCAATTCTTTTAATGTTTAAAGTTTAAAATTATTACAAAAATCATGCGGCTTCAGTCAAGTTGAGAGTTAGGAGAAATGTGTTGTGAAATACTTTAGAAGAGTAGGCCTCAGTACACTGTATGGTAGTGGATGCAGTTAAGGGTATATATTATAAATTGCAAGCCCCGCTGTTGTTAGCACTGAGCAGAACTGCAAATCAAGTTTCATTGACAGTTTAAAAGGTCAGTATGAACAGAGGTTCACAGAAGTCTTTTCATCTGCAAAATTTGGCGTAGCATCTGACTTAGCACTGCTTTCCCGGAGTAGCATCAGGTAGCAGAGGCAAGATAGGAAAAGACAGGCATGATGCAAGGTGCACTTTGACTATTATATTAATATTCGACAGTACAGTTCAGTATTAAAAACAGTAATGTTACCAATACTGTTGATTTAATTTACAGTGGCCAGATTCCATATCGCTTTTTTCTCTAAATTTAATTTGTGTTATTCGTGGTGTCTACTGGCAAAAGTAAAATGCTTGGTTACAACCACATTACTTCTTGTTAAGTGCTGAATGAGAGTAAATGTTCATTCATTCCAAGCTGTGGCAGACACGCATCTTTCTTCTGGGTTTGTAGGCAGTAACATTAAGGAGGCCAGGCACTTGTACTGTCAGTGTATTCTACAGTGATATCTTCCAAATAAACATTCTGAGGTCTTGCCATGAAATTTCCATTCCAAGTATGGAAGGGAAGCAAGTGGAGTATGACACTTCATCATTACTTTTGAAATGGAAAGTGGGGTTGGAAAGGAGCTTTTTCAAGACCTATGTTCATATGGACCATTTGTTGTTACTGTTTTGATGTACAGAACTCACCCTTACATTTGTGTGTTGTGTATTGGTCTTAGAGTTTTGTATTATTGATGATGATGGTGGTGATAACCGTATTTAACATATAAATTATTAAATTTCATTTAGTGACCACAATGGTTCTCCGCTTCTTGTTCCGTTATCTGGCCAACAATGAGCACATAGTCAGTCGGCTTGCTGAATCCTATCCAGTCCGTCGTGCTGCTCAGCTTGTGGTGTATCTGTTTACACGTGGGCAGCAGGCAGCTGCAAATCCACAGCTAGGTTTTGAAAGACTGAGATCATTTACAGCCAGGCTTCAAGCTGAACTTCAGGATGCTCGCAAAGAAATGGCAGAAGCCAGCAAAGAATTGAAGAAACGCCAGCAGAAATAATTACCATTTATTATAAACTACATCTATCACCAGAGGACAGTGTTTATTGATTTGGCATATACTGACTTCTGTCTCAAGTGTTAGGTGAGAACTTCAGGGAATATTTCAACAATGTATGAGACTGAAACACCTTCATATTCATTCACATGAAAGAAACATTTTTTGCTGTTACTGTGATGTTCATAAATATTTTAAATGTTCTTAACATGCTAACTGTGAGCAGAGGAGATTAATATTGTGAATTTTAAAAATATCACAATTTCAAAAAAATTTGTTGTTGAAGTATATATGGAATTGTATGTAACACAGAGTAGTAGTGTCACATCATATTTATAAGTGCATGTGTATATCTAAATTTTCTCCTGCAAGATACAAATGAATTTCTCTTGGTTGTATTTTATCGGCAATTTGTGATCAGAATGAGTAGTACTGGGAACAGCCATTCAGTGATATTCATTGGTAATGATCAGACACCTATGAAAACACCAAGTAATGGCTGGAAAGTCAGCAAATTACCCACAAAATGGTCACTGTTGAGTTCTATAAAACTTAACTTCATGGTTCCCCCATCACATTTGCCACATCGTATTTTTGTGTCACTGGTACCTCCCTTCTTGGGTGAACAATACAGACTTGTGTATGTCGACTTTCTGGGCCCAAGTCTTGCTTTACTTCTGATGGCAAGTATATTGCACTATGGACATGCCACGAAGCTACCCTCAGCTGCTTCAAACACTTCACCTACTGAAGTGCTACTTCTTTATGCTGTGTGGATGCCATTAGCAACATATGTCCTTAGTTCACTTAGTTGGGCTACAGTGAGTCTTACTGAGATGATAGCCTTGTTAGGGTATGGCATGTTTGGTCATGTCTTTACCCTTGCTGTATCATTGTTATTTTATCAAGAGGAGAGTAATACTTTCTTTTTCGTTTGCTTAGTCATATTTGGTGGGCTGAGTGCCCTTAGGGTTGCTCTAGTCTTACTGGCATCTATTCCAGTTCCTGCAGCACGTCTAATAGTGTGTAGCCTTGTAGCTACAGTACAATTGTTGTCTTTAGTGTTTCTTCATTTTGCTTATATGCACAGAACATTTGTATATGGAGCAGCAGAGCTGAGAGATACAGATGTGTAGGATTTTCTTTTACATATGTAGTTTGTGTATAATTATTCTGTAAACTGAAGCATGTTGGAACATGGCAGCAGGCCTTTTCCCAGTGTATCAATTGTCATGTTTTATATGTAATCCTTACACTGTAAAACAGCACCAAAGTGCTAACATTTTGCTACTGTGCAGACTTTACAAATTGAGAGTATTTGCATATGTACAACACAATTACTTGTCAGGAATCCACTCTTCTCGGTTATGACACATCAGTAGGTAAGTGGTTCCTTTCATTTTGAAGGATTGTGGCTCCGTCAAAATGTTGGTAGTCACATACCCAGTTGTGCAGTGTCCTGTCACTGAAGAATGGATTCCTTAACTACACAGCTGTGACGGTATCAAAACTTGCAAAATTACTGTCTTCAATTTGTGAACAGATTTTTTTAGCATGAAATTAATACCAGATGTCACATTGAGAATTTGCGCAATACAACGTTTGTGGCCCTTATTAATAAAGTACCATTGTCATCCATTTGGCATTGGTCAGAATGTTTTGTGTGTATTATTTGTGGCCAGTATCAAGTCCTAGTGTATAAAAGTTTTCTATTCATATCACTGCAAAACTGAAAATTCCATGGCACATCTTGAAAGAAGAATCATATATGAAATTCCCTTGTCAAACACGGTATTTCATTTCAGTAGTTTCTTGAATAATATCTGAATCATTCATGTCTACTACTGCATTCCAGTATGTGTGCAACAAACTAAATATCCATGTTTATTACAGTACTTCATTCCACTTTCAGCTGTGATGTGAATGCAGCTAAATCATTTGTATACATTAACTGTACTTCATTTCAACAATGATCTCTATAAAACTGGACTATGCACATTACTGTACCTATTTCATCAGTGCCTTGAACAAAACCAAATAATTTGGGAACTTGGTTGAGGTTGTCAGTGTGGTAACGCATGCTGTCATTTCAGACCCTAGTGGGTACACATTAGTAGGGAACAGTGATTAAGCATAATTAACCCTTCAATACAAGGCATCAGTCTACTAATACCATATGCAACATGGGCTGTGGAGTGATGAGTATAGTTATAGTGCGTAGATTATTTTGTTTTATGATATGAAGGTTCTAGAAATACTATGGTTATTTTCGTAACATTTTCGTAGATATGTGACAAACTTTGCCATTGTCATTAGTACTTGAATTATTATGTGCATAGTCACTGAGATGCAAAAATTTTCCATCTGGTAATGTTCTGAGTGTAGGCTTCATGTATGAACACCATATACAATTTGACAGACTACAGATGTCTTGACAGGCAATATTGACATCTTATTAAACTAATGTGCACCATAGTGAGGTACTGATGGCAACTGCTGCCTAGAAATTAGATTTGGGTAAGGTAAGGTCAAGACCACCTAGAAGGCTTAGATGCATAATGTCAAAATGGATCTTAAAGAAATAGGATGAATGGGTGTGGAGTGGAATGATCTACCTGAAGATAAGAACAAATGGCAGGCTCTTGTAAATATGGAAATGAGTCTTTGGATTCCATAAAATATAAGGAATTTATTGACAAGCTGAGAAACTGTTAGCTTCTCAAGCACCCTTGTCCTTCGATTAGACAGAAGGAAGATTTATAGGAGGCTGAATTCCTGCATAGTAAATTTCACATAAACATTCTCTACAAGTTTGTCCAACACTTTGCACATACTTCTACAGTAAAACCTATACTTATACATTCAAGCTGTATTCTGACTTTGGTGGCAGCTACCACCATCATCATAACTTGACTGTAGAAATATGTGCATAATGTTGGACCAACTTGTACACAGTGACTTGATAGACTTACTTACTCCATGGTGCAGAGTCCTTCTTGAGAAGCTAACTGGTTTGCAGCTAGTCAAGAAATTCCCAGCATATCATGGACCTGAAGGTTCATTACCGCACTCACAAGCATCCACCACATATCTCTATCCTGGGCCCGCCCAATCCAGTCCATGTACCAACCTCCTGGAGATCCATCATATTATTATCCACCCATCTACGCCTAGGCCTCCCCAGTGGTCTCTTTCCCACTGGCTTCCCCACCAAGACCCTATACACCTCCCTCTCCTCACCCACACGTGCCACATGCCCAGCCCATCTCATTCTTTTCGATTTTATCACCCCCACAATATTGGGTGAGGAGTACAAATCATTTAGCTCCTCGTTATGCAATCTCCTCCATTTCTCCGTTACCTTGTCCCTCCTAGGTCCAAATATTCTCCTCAACAACGTGTTCTCAAACACCCTCAGCTTCCTTTCCTCCCTCAATGTCAGCGACCAAGCTTCACACCCATACAAAACAACAGGTAAAATTATAGTTCTATATATATCTTGATCTTTAAATTTTTCGATAGCAACCTGGACGACAAAAGGTTCTGCACTGAATGATAGCAAGCATTTCCTCTCCTCAATCTGCTCTTAATTTCTTCCACAATAGAATTTTGATTTGTTAAAGTTGTTCCCAAATATTTAAACCCACCCTCTCGAAGGTACTATTATCAATCCTCACACTCTGAATTCGTCCTGCATTCTGATCTCGAGACATGACCATGTACTTAGTTTTATCAGCACTTACTTCCAGTCCAATCTCCCTAGTTGCAGCTACTAAAGCTTCTGCATTTTCCTTTAG
>Ga0131853_10016514_pt1 | contig 13466 bp, 9 predicted proteins | sample TergutLab28metaG_FD_92764 | JGI IMG/M metagenome (GOLD analysis project Ga0131853, IMG submission 92764) | Labiotermes labralis P1 segment gut microbial communities from Petit-Saut dam, French Guiana - Lab288 P1 (version 2) (version 2) | ecosystem: Host-associated > Arthropoda: Insects >... | reverse complement strand
TTGTGAAAAGAGAAACAAGAAAAATTAAAAGGCAATGTTGGGAAACATTTGTATCGAGAATTGAACATGATTTACATGGACGCCAGATAAATGCATATAAAATTATTAGAAATTTAAACAGAAATTAACCAATAGTTGAACACACATGGCTAGATTACTGTCAAAAACATTGGACTAAACAATTTAATGATAACACCACAGAAGGGAAACGTGTACAATTAACAGAAAATTGTGTTGACTTAATTGCAATGGAAGAATTGGAAACAACTATGAAAGCATTAAAAGCCAGAAAATCTCCAGGATCAGACGGGATTAATAATGAATTGTACAAACATGCACCAAAAAGGTTTTTTACATAAATTTTTGAATTTCCTAAATGTTTGGTGGATTTACAGAGACATTCCTGAAGAATGGAGGACAGCCATTGTTATACCAATACACAAAAAAGGAGACAGAAATAACCCAAATTATAGAGGTATTCGTTTATTAAATACTGGATATAAAATCTATTCAAAAATTATTGCAAAGAGATTAACAGCAATTGCAGAGGTCCTACTATTAGAAGAGCAGAACGGATTTAAGGAAAGGCAGATCCTGCATGGACTGCATATTCTCAGCTTCACAAGTAATTGAAAAACATAGAGAATTTAACATCCCCACATATATTGGGTTCATTGATTTAAAAAAAGCCTTTGACTCTGTGGACAGAGACAAATTATGGACTATTAGGTTAAGTAAAGGAATTCCAACTCATCTAATTACAATAATTCAGAAAATATATATGGAAAACATTATAAGAGTTAATGCAGGTAATGGAATATCTGAAGATTCTAGAGTCATTACCAAAGGGGTGTTTTATTCAATTTATATTTGGACGAACTTATTAGGATTTGGTTACAGAAACTAAAAACTAGCAAATATTTTAAAGAGTTAATTTTCAACACACTGTTATTTGCAGATGACCAGTTTATTATTTCTGACACAGAAGACAACTTACAAAAGGCAGTCTATTTATTATATAACATATCTAAAGAATGTAATTTGGAAATTGCTACAAAAAAGACGAAAGTATTTGGTTTCGTTGGAAACGATCACCTAAGAACAAATATTATTATAAATAATGAAACACTAGAACAAGTTAGCCAATATACTTATCTTTGTTGCAGTATATCTTACCAGTTTTCCAATGATGTAGAATTTAAATTAGCAAAATTTTTACAATTAATAGGTACTATTAAGAGAATTATTTTGAGAAAGTGAGAACGGAAACTATTTTGAAAATATACAACACACTAGTTTTACCTACATTTGTATAGGGTCAGAAAATTGGACTCTAACAGCCTTACAAAGACGTAGAAATGAAGCGGCAGAAATGAAGTTACTGAAACCTCTGGCAGGCTACACCCTCTATGACCACAAAACAAAATGACTACATATGCCGCGAACTACGGATTACAGGCATACTAGACAAAATAAATGAATACAGACGGAGGAACTGGCTTTCACACTTGCAAAGAATGCCACAAAACCGAATCCTTTTGAAAACATACCACTACAGACCACAAGGAAGGAGAACAATTGGAAGACCGAAGAAGTGTTGGCGCGAGCAGCTGTAACTCTGGAGACGGAACGGATCAAAGTGTCCAATCCTTTATGTTTATGATGATGACGATGATGATGATAACCCTAATATTTTAGTTTTTGTTACGAACCTTTTATTGTATTTAAGTGCAGCCTGTGTGCACATGAAAAATGCCAGAAATAACCTCAACATTTCGCATCGTCGCAGTGCTTGTAACTGCCGAGTTAAAGGCAGTACTTCAAAAACAGAATGTAAGTCTATATATTTGCTATCTTCATACCAAATTTCAAGTTTCTAGTTTTAATACGTCATTTGTTGTTGCTATCAAGGCGAGAAGTAAACAAAATATTTGCAAGGTCGCCCTAGTTCCATTTCACATTCCACTAAAATATGACTTCAACAAGGCTGGAATTTTTCCACGGTCTATGCCATACAATACTACACAATGCAATATCCTACTACACGGCAATTTTCATTTGCTTTGCTCTTCAACGACACTGCAAAGTGTTCTGTAGTGAAGGACGCCAGCTACATAACCAAAAACTTCAAAACGAACAGCCGTTACTTTACGCAAGTGTATCAGCATAAGAATAAATGACCGTACAAAAATTAACAAAAAAAAATATATATGGCAGTCTTTTAAACCACAAAATTACAAACCAATTAGACTGTGCCTTCACTTCTTTAGAATTTAAGTCTGGTGCAAGTAAGTTTTTTCATCCTATATTACGTAGCTTCATCACTTGACGGATTACCAAGAGTATTAGGAAAAATGACAATTCCAATCGGCTGTATAATTTCCACCCTCCAGTTCCTTCTTAGTAACATCCTATATGCAAAGAGCCACACGAACAACAACAACGACAACAAAAAGAGGTCAGCCCTACTAGAAATGGACATCCCGAAAAGCTCCGAACCCAGCAGCTAAAGGACATTTTTATAACAAATGACGTTTTTATGGCCACCAATCACACGAAGGTTTCTTGTCTTTGTCAGCTCAGAAGACCCATTAGCTTAAAAATTAATCACAGACCAATTTTTTTGAGGTGGAAATCAAGATATGGGAAAACACTTTAGTATCGCAGAATGATAAAAGTGTGGACACACTAACATCTATGGGGGTGTGAGTCAATTCAGCCACAGCCCCATTCACTCTCTTTTCCTACTCACCACATAACTCCATGGAGAAGGGTCCTTCTTGAGAAGCTCTATGCCCCGGCTATTCAAGAAATGCCCCACTTTTACAGCAGCCCCAAGTTCTTTATGGCGTTCACCAGACTTCCCATACATACATTATGTACTTACATATACATGTATATACTCTAACTCACATATGTGCTCACACATCGTGCGTAAATTTACAAAAAAAAGTTTATTTATTATTGTGAAAATTAACCATTCCATTCGTTATTGATGTTGAATTCAAGCCAAGAGAAAATGCAAACGTAGGATTGGCCCCGTTGCAAGATTTAACCAATTCCACGCGGTGCAGTCCTCTTTGAAAAGCTAACACTTGCTGAGCGAATCAAGAAAATTACCGGCCTCATAAAAATCATTACCGTGATTTCAAGAGCACGCCAATGATACCCCAGCCAAAGTCCCCCTCATCTGGTATTAAGCACGTTCGCAAAATTATGAAAAGCGGCTTCGTGTCTGTTTGTCTGTCTGTCCGTCCGTCTGCACGGAACAAGTCGGCTCCCACTGGACGGAATTCCAAGCAATTTCATACTTGAATATTTTACGACAATCTGTCGAAAATATTCCAACTTGATTAAAATCTGACAACAATAACGGGCAATTTATATGAAGACGTATGTACGTTTATGATAATATTTCTCTCGATTCTTCTTAGAATGAGAAATGTTTCAGACAAACGTTGTACAGAAAATTACAGTACACATTTCACTTTCAGCAACTATTTTTTCCCTAAAACCATGCCCTTTACTAGCACAGGCCACAGATGATAATATAGCCTACTGAGCCGCATGCGCTTTTCATGCTGGATAACTAAGACTAAAAAGACATACTCAGAATACGTAACACGAACTAATACCTGTTACAAGGCACCAATGATTACGCGAACAAGCCTTAATGTTGCGTTTATACGTACACTGCCTGTCATGTTAAGACCTAGTCTATATTATCCTTTCTTATAAGCTAGCTCTTTCATATTTTCCAGCCATAATTTTGCATTAGGCATTTCTCGTCCCTCTCCTGTGGGCTATATGCTCCGTCCATATAATCCGTAACCCTAACGAACTGGAAACTACACAGAATACAGAACCAAATACTACTACTACTAAATAATAATAATAATAATAATAATAATAGTGGGAATACAGTTTCATTATTTTATCTGATTCGTATCTTGGTCATTTCCTGTCGGACCGCTAGTAGTATAGTAGTATAGTAGCCCATTCCTCGGTCCGGCCACACTTGTGTTCCCGGACAGAAACAAGAAAATTACTACATTTCAGTCCTTACAGGAAGTGTCACACACGACATTACGGTTGGTGTGTATTGTAAACTGTAAAGTGTAAATTATAATAGACACGACGGTGCATAGCAACCATATTTAATAGCCACACAACAACATATGGTTATAAGTAAAGGGCACATAAGTTCTCCCTGATAATGGCGAAATGTGACACCAAAACATGTAGGAAAAATACAACACATGTATGTAATGAATAAACATTGTACATCTGGTTGGTAAAATTGAAAGGTGTTTAATAATAGGAGAATGCACGGAATGGAATACTTCAAAATATTTATAATTATGTTAAGTAACACATTTTCTGACACAGTGTTTGATCACCCATCCGATTACGGGAGAAACAATGCATTTTATTTGTTCAGCACAACAGTGCACAAAATAGCATCGCAAATAATTCTAGGTGTCGTTTAGAGAATGTTTCTTGTCACAGAATAATAAGCAGGGGATCGTGGCCTCCTAGATCAAGAGACCTCCATTCGTGCGTATTGTATCTGTTAAAGGGCTGTACTTGTTAAAGGATAAAGTGTATAGCAATGTTCATCGCCCTAAGACGATATAAAAAAAACATTCGGGTTGTACAGTCTTCACTTTCACCAACAAAACGTCTATGTTCATTTAACAAAGTTTTATTGACATATGACGATAGTCTGCGAGTCGAAGGAAACCATTACCGCCACTTTCTTCAAATATTGCACGCATCTAGTATTAAATGAAATTAGTTTAACTAAAACTTTAGAACACCTTCTTTAAATCTGGTAAGTAAAAACGTATCATTACTGACACTACATTGAACTAATACGAGCAAAACCCGATTTACGGCAAAATGCAAAAGCGACAGGTCAGACAAAACACCCTACAGCAACAGCGCAGCAGTAGTAGTAGTAGTAGTAGTAGTAGCAGCAGTAGTATCAGCAGCAGCAGTAGTAGTAGTAGTTGTTGTTGTTGCTGCTGCTGCTGCTTTTGCCGCTGCTGTTGTAACATAATAATAATAATGTTAAATTGCGAGTACATACTTCAGAAATTCTAATAACAAGAGATGAAAGTAGTGGTTTAGCCCATAAATATTTAGGAAATTAACCAGTTGAGTTCTTGAATGAATCATGACAAACTGCCTCCTCATAAATTAAATGTTACAGCCAGAATCTCAATTATTGTTTTAATAAATCTCGGTACAATTACGGCCCGTGCTATGGAGCAAAACTGACAGCAGGTACAAAAATTAAAAGAAAAACAGAGGCCTAACAGATACTGAAGCTGTAACAGCAACTGTTCTGTGTGACATTCGTTTCTGAAATCGACGCTGTTCCTGCTTGTGTGCGGTTATCATGCACGTGTCCTGTGATGTGGACAGTGCCTCAGTGCCTGGTGGCCTTTTCTCTATATCATTGCGTTACAAAACAAACACGGAAACAAGTTGGAATTTATCAACATAACCAGGTTTTTAGGCACGGACAGTTACGTGTCGGTTTGTTCTCGTGTGAGGCGGAATAAACATGTTACCGTTGTTGAAATCAAAACAAAATGCAAGATAATTACACAACGATGAAAAAAAGCTGCACAAAACACACTAGTTACCGATACATGCCATTGAAATAAGAACACATTTCTTTAAAACCGAAACTGTTTTGGATTACTACGTTTTTCGGTTGTCCATCACCTAAAAATCCAAAAAGAGCGCACAATTTGGAAAAAATGGATTTGTTTCGGTCCTCGGGTAAACGTGTGAAGTGGCATCCAGTCAGTTGGGCCCGTTAGAAAAAGCTAAGCTCAGGCACTGGATCGTGTGAAACTCACTGACAGAATCAATATCCACCTGAGATTACAGTACTTAAACACACCCTAAGTGTAACACTTTTAGAGGAATCAGGTTAGTTTGCAGACGGCGCATAAATGACAAAGCCCGGTATCAGTTCCAAGATTAAGTTTACAGTGTGTGAAACATGACATCATGAATTAAAGACTTTTTTAAAATCATCATCATCATCATATATCTTTCATGGAGTTGGGCCACTTGTTGACCCGTTCCAGTCTCACGTATCGAGAAGTCTCTTCAAAGGTCTACCATAATTCCTTCTGCCAGTTGGAGAGTAGCGTTTCATTACTTTTTTAAAATATAAGGTGTAGTGATGCGTAATACTATAGCCTATCCTAACCAACAGTTATCCTCACCTTCTCGTGGTATAACCTGTTCTCACAAACGAGGAAATGACGACCGAGTCATGGCGGTATAACTATTTCACCAGGAATGGAGGAAATGCCATCCCTAAACTTGCCAGTCCAGAGGTTAAAGGTAGCAATCCTACCACTGGACTTACCCTGCTCTGGGCCCACAATCCATTCACGGAAAATTTTAATCACTGGCAATTCTCACGGAATGAAGCCGATGAGGTCCGATGCTTCTAGGTGTTTGATTTCAATTTCCTGATTCATACACACTTTTTTAAAATTATTATTATTTACCATTATTATTATTATTTCACATCCTGCGCCACACATTGTTTAAATACAATCGCTAATTGGAAATTGAAACATAGCAGTTTATACGAGAATTACAACACTACTGAACAGAGCACATGGCGACCATGTGATTAATAGCTATCATTAATAGCAGCTGCTTACAAAGCAAAAAGTAAATGTCTTACGTTGAGGCCACATCTGTCGGTCTGCGGCCTAGTGCCAGATTTCTTAAACTCGATATTCGGGACTTCTACTGAAAGCTGTCATGTAATTCAGATTTTCAGGCATACAGCTCCACAAACGAACCTAGTCAAGCAAGGTAATTAATAAACTTCACATATGTATACCATTAACAGCAAATCAAATTTTGGTGGAACCGAACAAGTACAAGCGATAATGCATAACGTTAGTCATATATTTTTTTTTATTTCCAACAATGTTCACATAGTACAAAGCCTGCTTTAAACAAAGTCGGTCTATAACATAAACCATTATTCAAATTTTGGTGATATTCTATATGATATCATATGGAATAGCACCAAAATATACGCATAACGTCAGTCGGTCAAAGATATACAGTCACACTGACTAATCACAGCGCTTACTGGCTGAACATACATGTATACGGTCACAGATGCACTTTACCATATGTCTACTTCATAAATAGTAATAAAAGTTTGGTAAAATTTGGCATGTGAGATCTCCGCCAATCACTGGTCGCTAACTTGACCTGTACGCTACATTTATTGATTTGAAAACGCAATAGACGTAAGGTTGCAAGTGGACTCTTCCACGTAATCCTTACAACATTTCAGTGATTTTGTTTAAATTTGATATTGGAGGCTTCTACGAAATGTCAGAAAATTCCGATTTTTGACCATACTGTTTCGTAGTAAAGCCTGTAACATGAATCGGTGACAAAATTTTGATGAAATTTCGTATCATATGTCTACGGAAAACGTTGGTTGGCTCTTTTAGATTTTAGCCCCATTCAGTAACTTTACACAAAGCCATAAATGGCTTTTACCGTGTACCCGATAAAACTTTTTACGAATTTTAAAATTCGATAATGTGCATTATTATGCTTGTGACATGTCTTTTTAACTAAACCATTTGTGTTGTCTGCTGAAATGTGCGTAGTTCAAAAATCGACCATTAACTTTACGAAATGCAAGGAAGACCGCTGGGTATTTCGTAAGCTACATTATGGAGAAGGCTTACACCCTTTCTAACCTTGTACTCATATCGCTTTAAATTCGTTACGACTGAATACTGACACGCGGACCACAATTGAAGAACAATAAAGTAGAACATAATCACTCAAATATGAAGGATGAGGATCCCATATTCATGAATACATAAAACTGTTGCCACTCACGTAGATATGGTCCCGCTTGAAGCGCTGGTGTAGGTTAGCAATGAAGCTGTCCTCTGTCAGAGGGTCCAGTAGCACCGAGTCCCAGGCGCCCACCTCCTGGTCCAGACTTAATACGTCCATCCCACCCCCTGCAACAATATAAAATATCACGTTAAACTAATGGCAAGAGAAACAATTTTGCTTGTTTAGTTTCAGGCACTTCTAACCTATTGGCCTTCCACAAACATGGCACGTCTGCGAAATTCAGGTACTATACGAGTACACAATTCGTTTAGTTCTACGGAGCAAGTGAATATACTTGAAGTTCAGTTTTTACATAACACAGTACATATCACATCTCCAATGCAAAGCCCAATCAGTTACTACCTATTTTTAAAAATGCATAGGCCTAGTTCTACAAGTTCAAAATCTTATCGTGTGGAAGCTGGCTGTTCGTATAACAACCAGCTGTGCTTTCAAGGCTTAACATAAGACAAAATCCACGTTAACTCTTGTTCCCAGCTGTCGGACTGCATATAAATTCTCTCCCAGGTTATGCATTTAAATATCTTGATAAAACATTTAGGTGGTATTTATGTAATTAGTGAACGCCAGCTGCAATTTCCCACACGAAAAGTATTACTTTTTCGTCAGAGAACGCACATTCAGCCCAGTATTACACCCGCGACATCTTACTGTCACAAGCGACATCCGAACACTAATAAATTCTATTCTCTTAACTGCTGATAAGATTCCCTTATGTATGAAAATTTTCTGCCAATAATTGATCATAATCATTGTCTTTTCCAAAGAAAATGTAAAAAGTCTGGTAATTCATCGCCACCCTTTTCCCATCTGACCTCCTGAATTCTTATTAATTAAATTTAACTTATACTTCGCTTGTTTTCCTGCTGCAAGTTTTCATAAACCTGACCTATCGAGAGACTCCTGACATAATCTCAAGCCCATTTTCCGCTAAAAAGTCTGTAAGCTTCTAGCAGACTGCACGGCTGCAAGTACCATACGAAAACAAACTCCATGTTCTGTGCGTGATTAAGTATAATTAACACACCTTACCTTCATATATATTAACCTCCCAACACAACCTTAAGTTTAAAACTGACAATATTGAGACCTATGAGAAACTAAAATACAAAGTAACATAACTGGAGCCCAAAACAACATTAACCACAGATGCTACCGAATATTTATATTGAGAAAATTCAAGACATAAAACATCCAAATTTTGAGAAGGAATTAGATCTCATTCTTGATATACGTTATTGCATATATATATACATACACACTAGCAAACACATTTTCTCTTTTTTTTTTTTGTTATACATGCTGTGAGGCCCTGTAAATGAAACAAGTGTGTTGTGATTGACAGTTATACATGGTAGCTTCAAAGAGTTCCCGGTATTCGCTGGCATAACTTACAGGAATTGCCACAGTGAATAAAGAAATATACATTGACATCCTCCGTCGCCTTTGGGATTCGGTCAAAAGGAAATGCCCTGAAAAACTGAGAACCAACATTTGGTTTCCCATTCACGACAATGCTCCAGCACACCGGTCGGTTTCGGTAAAGAATTTCTTAGCAAAGAGCAATGTGACAACACCGGAGCATCCCCAATACTCTACTGACCTGGACCCAACTGAGTATTACCTGTTCCCTCGACTGATATCAGTATTGAAGGGACGAAGCTTTTGTGACGGTACTGATATCATTAAGAATACAATGAAAGAGCTGATCATGCTTTCATAAAATGGCTTCCAGGAGTGTTTAAAACACCTTTATAGTTTCCGGTAGAAGTGCATAGTTGCACCTCCAAGGAGACTACTTTGAAGAAAATGTGGCTTAAATGATTTTACTGTTTTTTTATCTGAAATAAAGTGATTCCGGGAACATTTTGAAGCACCAGGTATAATGCGAGGGGTGCTGATAAGTCCTTAGCCCGACCTACTTCCCGATGTCGTGGGACGGAACTGATAATGTCGTTGGAAAGAGGGGTCTGTTCATGTGCCGAACTGCAGGTCTTTCCTTGTTACAGAGGCTGAAAAGAAGCACGTCAGGCGATGCGCGCGATATCAACAACATGGAGACGCGAGCTGTTATCAAGTCCCCCCCCCCCGCAAGGGAAGGCGCCGAAGGAAATTCACGCCATTCTGAAAGAAACATTAGGGGAACATGCACCATCGTATGCCACCGTCAAAAATTGGGTGGCCCAGTTTAAACGTGGTGATTTTTTCACCTGTATGCGCCTCGTCCTGGACGACCCAAAACAGTGACCACCCCGGAGATTATTGATCAAATTCACGAGCTTATCTTGGAAGACCGCCGGATTTCAGCTAAACCAATAGCTGAGCAACTGGGCATCTCACGTGAGCGGGTTGGGTCTATCATTCATGGAGAATTGGACACGCGGAAGCTCTCCGCGATGTGGGTCCCGAAATGCCTGAACGCGGATCAAAAACCTGAACGGTGCCAGACTTCTGAGCAACTTTTGGAATTTTTTCGGCGCGACCAAAATGATTTCCTGTTGCGTTTGGTGACCATGGACGAAACCTGGTTATATCACTATGATCCAGAGACAAAGCAATAATCAATGGAGTGGCGGCATAGCGGCTCACCCCGCCGCCAAAAAAATCCGAGAAAAAAAAATCTGCTGGAAAAGTTCTCGCCTCGATTTTTTGGTATCAAGACGGCAGCCTCCTCATTGATTATCTTCCAAAGGCCGAACTATCAACGCGGATCTTATGTTTATTGGACCGTGCATCATTGTGACAGTTGAAGAATAAAAGACCAACTTGATGTCACTTGTTATTTTATTTCACTTCTTACGTGCTTCAGCCTACAACACGGATACCACTCCAACCCAACCACACCGAAACTCCAACACACATGGAACCAAGAACAATAAGACCAATGTGGTAATTCAATATAATAGTCGCAAGCTCGTGATGATCGATATATTAATGTCCGAAACATGTTGAGCACATAAGAAGTGAAATAAAATAGCAAGTGACATCAAGTTGGTCTTTTATTCTTCAACTATCAACGCGGAGTATTACTCATCTCTGCTGGTGCAATTGAGGGACATTTTGAAGAAAAATGCCGGCCGCGGGAAGGTCACCAAGGGTGTCTTGTTCTTGCAAGACAATGCCCCGGTTGACAGGGCACTTGCAACCCAGAAGAAACTGGCCTACCTGGACTTCCAATGTCTTGATCACCCACCCTATTCTCCGGATCTGGCCCCGTCGAACTACCGTCTGTTCCTTGGATTGAAAAAACAATTGAAAGGTCGCCATTTTTCTTCCGACGCGGAGGTCATTGCTGCCGCGGAGACCTGGTTGGATGGACAAACTTCTGAATTTTTGGGGGGTAGCTTGCAAAAGTTAGAGAAATGGGATAAGAAGTGTATTGAGCTTCGTGGGGAGTATGTTGAATAAATCCCGAGTTTGGTCGCTGTAGCTTGTTTCCTTCCTGGTCAGGCTACGGACTTATCAGCACACCCTCGTGCCTTATTTTGTACCATTAATTTACTTTGGCGGTTGAGATGTAAAGCCTACGACAGCTTCCCGATAAGCCTAAATGTTTGGTGCAAAACACGTCCGGCTACTTCACACATCCAAGATCTTTAAGCTTGTTTAGTGTAGGTTACGACTCCTGTCTTGTGCCTCACGTAAAAGTCTGTTAATATCTACCACGATTTTGTAACCGGCCAGAATGGGGAATCTGTTCGTCCGGAAACAAACAGGACTGATATCGAGAAGGTACTTCTTCCCAACGCGTGCCTTATATTCACAGCAATAATAAACTCAACGGAAGTGTTTTGTTAGTCCGAACATTTTAATGCGTTCGTTGCAAAATGTGAGGTGACTTTGGACCAGGGTTTTAGACTTCCTAAGTATGGGGTAAAGACATCAATAACCTTGTTAATATCGGATTTCTGTAGTATGGAATTGTCAGTCACACATCACTGTAGGCGCTGTGTTTTACCTACATGATAGCCAATATTGATTTCCCTTACCATGACATCTATATTTTAGGTTGACTATACCCCTTCCATGCCCTTCTAACGTTCCATCTTCTGATTAAGATGGCGTGAACTCTCCTCTCTGTTCAGCACCACACCCCTTCCTTCTCTTACCCCTTCATATACACACCTTTTTCCGCCTTCTTTCCCACCATCATAGAGCCTGTCTCTTTCACTCCAAGTTTCTCATTCAAACTGACCGAAGCTATAATCCCCTTACACTACCGGTGTCTAACCAGTGACCCATATTAACGACCTGGAGACACACACACACTCGGAAACAAAAATCGAAGTCTGTTTGTGTCGCACAACTTAAAGCACAGAGATGCCATTAATATTTTACAATTTCTGACATCAGGCAATGTTGAAGGAAGTGGGCCTTCAACAAAGCGTTAACCCAAGCATACGTAGTAACGTGACTTACGCTGCCCATATGAGTCCAGTACGAAATATCTAGAAAGGCAAATGGTACTGGTCATACTACAGTTCTTGCATTGAGTTATATTACGATGTGTGTCGCATTCAGTTTCTTAAGACATTGCAATTACATCACTTCTCCCAAGTACACAATTTCGTTGGCGTGTGTTAGTGGCAGTAAGAACTGGACTCGTCAAATAACACAAATCGGAATGAGTGCATTCGAAGAACCTCGGACTTCAAAATCCTTTTTGATGGCCGACTTCCAGGCTTGTCAGCCTGGGTTCTGAAACATCCAAAAATTTTCCCCAACTTTCTTTGTGCATTCAAATCATGTTTTCTTATAACTAAGGGACGTAAAAAGCAAGCAAGAAGACCAAAAGAGTATCAAGAACTGCGATATTGTCCAAAATATTATGGTAGCTCCCTTTTAGTCCCTCGTAGCTTACATGTTGCCTTACTTACTTTCTCCATTTTTTTAAAAAGAAAGGAAGCGCGAGGATATTTACACTACAAGGGACTGAAAGTGGGCTGCTTCCAGAAAGTTCCAGATGAAAACAGCTGTACAAAATTTAGAATGTTCTATCTAAATATATGAGGATTTGTATAGCTTGACTAAAATCAAGTTCATTTTTCAAAATGTACTAATTAATTGAGCCAGAGTAGTGTTGTCGGTATAGCGAATAGTCTATGGGCTGAATGGTCTGGAGTTCGAATCCCTATAGCGGGAAGAGATTTTTCTCTTCTCCAAACTGTCCAAACCAGCTGTTGGGCCCACCCAGCCCCTCATTCAATGGGTACCGGCATTCTTTTCCGTGGTAAAGAGGCCTGGTGTAAAGCTGACACTGCATCTAGAGGTTCAAAATGAGTGAACAGGAAAAACTTCAACTCTTACTAAATTACTGGGATCAAATCAGAAATGTAATAAAGGTAACGGTAAAAGGTAAAGTTCACCCTAGAACAGTCCACGAAGGCCCAGAGGGGGAGTAGTGGTATAGCTCTACTCTTACTTTAACCTCGACGCTAGATGGGGTGGGTGGTCAGCGCCACGCCCCGGCCGCTTTACCCCCAGGAAAGGCCTGGTACCTATTGTATGGGAGGCCGGGTGCGCCTCAG
>Ga0131853_10016513_pt1 | contig 13466 bp, 6 predicted proteins | sample TergutLab28metaG_FD_92764 | JGI IMG/M metagenome (GOLD analysis project Ga0131853, IMG submission 92764) | Labiotermes labralis P1 segment gut microbial communities from Petit-Saut dam, French Guiana - Lab288 P1 (version 2) (version 2) | ecosystem: Host-associated > Arthropoda: Insects >... | reverse complement strand
TTTTTTGGTTTTTCCTTTTAAGTTAGTTGAGAAAAAAAAGAATTTTATACCTTTTTTCCTCGGAGAGAGTGTTTTTTGGGCCCTTCAATTGTTCACCCTTTTTTGGTGTTTTTGTTGCCCCCCCCCCCCCCTGAACTGAGCAGCATTGAACTCTGCAGTACGGGCAAGGTCAATGGTCGTTATGCAGCAACAATAACCCTTCTACGGCGAACAGTGTAACGATAGGCGAAGAACGCCCGGTACAGACGCAACACACGCAGTGCAGTGATGAAAACAATGACGTAACGCGGCGCAGTTCCTGGTATTTACCCGTGACGCTGATAGCTGGCGCCTGTCACGTACGTGCTACAGGACCTGGGTAGGCTGCGCATCTGGAGAGCCACGACGAATGTCCGAAGGTTTATTCTCTAGAAGTAAGTCTTGGTAACTGCGCTGGAAAAAAATTGACAAATCTGACAACCGATGGTGGCATAAATGTGTAAACTGGTATAATTCGACGAATTTACTTAGGAGATACGAACATGAGCTCAGATAATCCGATGATGTTTGCAGTGTTGTCATCAAAAGGCCCTGCTCTGCAAAATTTTGTCACTGTAATTGAAGGAAGTTTCGGGACGCTGTGATTTAATCAGTGACGGAGAGTGGTTCGAACCACGGTCATGTCCATCATTTGCTGGAGTAAGTCGGATCAGAGTATGACAATGTTCAATGAAATTTTCGAGGGAACTTATTACGCCCCCGTCTTCAGAGTGTGAAAGTTCTCCGACGCTCAGGGTACTAACTACGTCCCCATATTCAGGGTACTGCACACCCTGAAGATGGGGACAGACGGACCTTCACACCTGACGCGTCTGTGTGCCCGAAAAAAAAATTCATTGAATTCTGTACCACGGTTATCTGATGAGAAGTGTGTCATGGCTGCATTAATCGTGCACGTAATACGTTATCTTACTGAACTATTTATGAAACTTAAAGGAAATTGTGAAAGCCTTTGTGAAGCGAAGCTGAGTCCGCTGCAGCTACATATCCGCGAACAACGTCGTTGCCAGTTCCCATCTTGCAGAACTGTTTCGGAATCTCCATCGTGGAGGGTAAGAGACCGCATGGGATATCGTGACAGAAACCAGGAAGCGCATTTCACGCTGTAAGCAGTTACAGTTCCGAAATAAGCACCTTAAATCGAGGCCTCTCATTGTATCTTGTTGCTCACATTCGCGGCGATAAGGAAAATCAATATAACAGACATAACAGGCTTATAATTGTGATATTTGAGTTTCGGTTCTACGAAGACTGATATCAGGTGTGTAACGGCAGGATCGTACCGGGGACATTCCGTACCGCCCATAAGCAGTGATCACGAATATTTGACCGTTGTCTGTCACTCCCTTCCCCCCCCCCCCGCACCGAATTGTATAAAGCATAGATTTTCCGCCAATGTCCAGACCGGCCCTGGGGCCGACCCAGCCACCTGTACGATGGGTACCACGTCTCTTCCCCGGGGGTTAAGCGTCGTGGGCGTGGCATTGACCACTTACCCCATCTATCGCTGATGCTAAAGAAAGAGTGGAGCTTGCCTCCCTCTCTGGGCCTTCGTGGCCAGTTGTAGGGTGAAATTTGCCTTTACTTTTTGCAGTATTACCAAGTGCATACACCCTCTGCCAAGGAAATGTCAAGTTCGTACATTCCGTGACTCACGCTTTTTAAAAATGCACTAATAATTCGTTTTATAGTGAATGCTTGCTTTGTGCCTAACGTTGATTGATAAGAGTACACACACACACACACACACACTTTCTTTCTCTTTCTCTCTTTATTTCTGTCGGTTGAACGCATACCCAATTCCCATTCGCGCAAAAGGCAGCCTGGGTCGGACCTTCAAGAACCTGGCCACTCGTATTGCGTAATTAGGGGCGTGTCTGTGTCCTTAACTCGTGATTTTTTAAAGGAGTCCACTCCAGTGCCGGTTTTGTATTTCCGCGTATTAGTGTGAAGCTGCCACATTTAGTTTACTCTTATCCTGTGCATTATGTTCATTGCCAGCGTTGCTTGTATGTTTAGTTAGTGCATGACTGTAATATCATGTATTCCGTCCTACGTACTTCTTCTCTGAAATTGACCTCCATCACACGAAACGCGGCTTTAGTTGTTCAAATTTGTGAGAAACAAATGCAGCATTTACAAGAATATCTTCCATCGCCACGAAAATACTCCAAACATCACACTACGTTCCGGAAGCAAACTGCCTCCTCCTTCAAGTGACGATGGGGAAGAAAAAAAATTCTTTTAAATGCTGCTGATAGTTGTGATGTACGGCCGTTGTCAAAACTGCGTATATGTTGCAATTGTTCGAGTTAAGTTTGATTTCGTTATGGGCCGGTATATAAGCCCAGTTTTATGCGAAGTTTTTATGGAACTGATCAATTTTCTTAGGAATGTCTCATCACACAAATCATTGTGTCCAACATAGGTTGTAAATCCCATGGAAATACACTTTGTGTTCCCTGCCCGTGCATTAAAGAATGTTTTATACTTTTATGACATACCAACAAATGCATGTATATATATGAATATTTTCAGTCAGCCTTCCATATTTTGTATGGTTATTCATTGCAATTAGCCCGTATGGCATATTTCGAGTTTGAAAAATACAGGAACCGAATTCCAGAAACGTGTGTGGGAGAGAGTATGTTTTTAATCACCTTTAACTGTCATTTCGTTTTCCTGTGTCTGTCACCAGTCCCAACGTAAGACCGTAGCGAGTCATCGCGAATTGCGCATCATCGAGGCCTGGCTCAAACATATTTTTCTGAACCCTGTGAGACAAATTTTATTAGTTCAAACCGTAGGGTGGGGGGGGGAGGGTGTGCTGTCCTGCACCGAAGTCCCGCCATTGTCATTTGGCATGTGTATGTATAGGACTAGTAAGCTAATAGGCACAGGTGTCATTCTAGAAAAAGGCTCCCTTGATTCTGTTACATTGTTACTGTACGCCTTAATATATGTCGATTCTTTGAATTTGAAAGTATTTACAAGTACGTGGTCGTGTATTCCGGCGTTTGCTTGGAGGGACTGACGAATACCACGAAACTCCGTGGGATAGTCTCCCAGCCGATATTCGAGTCTTTTAGATCTACGCCGGGCTGCGGGTTCTCACATTGATGTTGCTGATGATGTAAGTCTTCTGAAATGTTACACCGTATCGACTGATAAACGGCGACGTTTCGGATGTTCTTCAGGGTTCAATAGTCCAGGAAAAGTCAACTCCTCAGTTTTTCGGTAGTCCGTTCATAGAGATGACGGTGCCTTGTGACGTCGCCGTCGCCATAGGAGTGACTTGGTTGATAATGCGGGGGAAGAGGGCAAAATCGGCCTGGGTGTTAGGAAGTTTAGTTTATGAAAGTACCAGGTTAGAGAGATGGGGAAGATTCGTTTGAACGGGCCCTTAACATATGTTCATCCAAAATGCACATATTCTTGACCGAATGAACTTTTCTTATGCTAAAAAAAATATTGGCGAGACACTCCCCCGACCGAGGTACGCCTATGGCTGTCGCTTCCTTCCACGTCCTATCCAATTCATTCTCACATTATAACACTCATCGCCGCAAGCATCGTTAAAGAAGGCAAAAATCATTCTTTCTTATGCAGTCTCTTCCGTCAGTCGTTTTTGTGTGCCGTTTTAAGTTTCTGTTATGTTTAATCACATGGATATACGGTGAGACTCCTTGGATGGGGGATCAGCACATAGTAAGGCAGGTATAGCACATCATAACGCTGCTGTGTTATGCTGCTATTACCGACCGGGATTGGAGTGAAGCAGTTATTGACCGTCCAAGAGAGAACGAAGCAAGATCGCTTTGACTCCGCGACGACGTTGCTGAAATTAGTAGAGTCTCGTTTGGTGGCCTGAGAGGTAGCTTAGGCGGAAGCTTTCGATTCCGTTTGCGTAGCCGCTGTTACGAAGCATCGGTTCAGCGTAAAGGGTCGCCTGGCCTTCTCGTAAGATCATCTAATTTGGGGCCACCAAATGTATACCGCTATGGCATTGCGGTATTTGCGAAGAATTTTTCCTTTAGAAAGGGGGAAGATTTTTCGGATTACCCTGAGAACACAGCATAAAGGCGTGCACGGGAATGGAATATTAAGTTCCAGGCATTCTTAAATTGAGCAGTGGATGGATGTGAGTGGACAGTGTCGCACTCCGACCGCTTTATCCCAAGGGAGAGACCTCTGGTTGTTACTGGATATGAGGATTGAGGGCCCCGAAGTTGGTCTTTATGGTGGTACTGAAAGTTCCCCAGTTGTACAGGAATCTAAGCTGGGGTTACCTAGCCTGTACGGAGCTGCAACGGCCGAGGCGTATTGTTGTGTAATTGGTAATGTAATCGAGACGTAATTCAGGGACTCCGAAGAAACGGAGACATTACTGAAGATCTGTGTATTTGTCGGTGTCGTCTTTAATCCATTGCCTCATCCCGTTACGTTGTTGGGACCCGAAATTGTCATGGAAAACAATGGCCAGCATATGTTAACTTAACGGCCAAATCATTTAGCCTTCCTGCGGATGGAGAAAGTTACCCTGTCATTCGGACTGTATGGGGGAAGGAGTGGTCCGGATTACCCGGGAATACGGGCCACCATTAGCGAAAACGTGGTGAAGGTAAGTTCACCCTAGAACAGGTAGTGATGGCCCAGAGGGGAAGTAGAGGTAAAGTTGTACTCTTTTCATCAATCTGGGCGCTAGATGGGGGTGGGTGGTCAACGCCACGCGCTACCCAATTACAGGAGGCTGGGTGGACTCCAGGGCTGATATGGACGTGTGCAGAAAATCTCGTGCTCGCCGATATTCGATCACCGGACCGTCCACTCTGCTGGTGTAGGTAACATTCCTTGAAGTGGAAATACTGTAACAAACGTAGCAGTAGTAGTAGTATTATTCAGGCCTCTGTTAGAGATATCTTAAAAATTTGTGTTTGTATCCAGACCTCTGAACATGGTGATATGTTGCGGGTTGGATAACCAGAGAGTGATTTCCGGTCCTCTGAACACTTCACAAGAATCCGAACAGCCTTGCATATAGTGTCGAGGTTAAGAAAGACAGACGTGGTAATTACTAAGGGACAACTGAAAAACAATGAAGCATCAAGAAACGCAGCATGCGTCATGACAGAAACGCACTATTTTGGCCACGTGACAGGGATCTCGTGCTAAAAAGTATGCTGTTTGCGAGATCTAGGCGGGGGGAGGGGGGGATGAGGAGATTGGCGAGTGTCGACGGTCACGTACGCCGCAGTTACGCCAGGTCGTCTCATCCTGTAAGCACGTACTACCCACTCCACACACATTCGGCCCCAAGGTTCCCATTTGCTCATGAAATTCGCGGTCATGGAACCCAACAATTCGTCACTGCCACTGGAAAAAACTATTGATTTAATTGCGTCATGAACCAGCGTAGTCCAATTAACATTGACACAGCGCCTAACTTGGTATGTCTTTTGAAGATGGAAGCAGCTGGTTCAGCCGAAACGATCTTTACTATATCATAATTTGGAAGACGATAACCCAAATTTTCATCGCCGAGAAAACTTAAACTCGCTTGCAGATGTTCTTTGTTACGTACTTTTCTTGTCATTCTATTTATCTTTGGTCCACATGTTCGTAGAGAATGTTCTTCATATCTGGGACAAGCAGGGTCAGTGTAAGTGTTGTTAAGAATTGTAGATCCTGACTGGCACATGCCAAAGTTTTTGCACCGTAGCTGTGAGAATAGGTAAATGCTTTAAATGAAATTTGTAGGTCTGGGTGTATAATTCCGCGTATCTCTCCAGTGGATTGTTACTGTCACCGCTACATCGGAAACCAGTATCGTACATCCAACAATTTTGTTGTAGCAGAAACTTGTGACATATTACCACACAACATATGAGGTCGGCACATTGAGTGGTACCAGTTTCGCAAAGTTAGTTCGTACACCTGGCGTGTTCTTGCTTCAGAGAGGCGAAAGATAAATCGCCGTGCTTAATTAGCAGCACCCTATGAAGACGTATAGGGGAGTGGGTGTACAGCCGCATCCATTAACCTCGACACTAGAGTGTAAATTGTCAGCTACTCGCTCCTGACCCATACCCGCTTGAGAAGATCCCCTGGCATCAATTGGATGGGCGGACTGAATTCCTGCGGCTAGTAATACAGTGGTGGAGGTAATCGCCAATTCTATGATGTTCACGTCAACTTTCATGAAAATCTCTCGGAACAGTCCAAAAGTCACTTCGTTTGACACGCAGTAACTACAGTGGTGATGATAACCTAACTTGTGTTAGTACATACAGGTAACGAAAGTAAGCAACGAGAGTTGCATTTGCGTGGCTCCTTAATTTCGCTGTCGTTAAATTAGTGTAGTGTAGGTAACCACCAATATCCACAGTATTCAAAGAAGGCATATTGTGATGAAGTCGCAAGCGTCATTTAGCGATGTCATATAAAGTGAAGTGGTTTGTGTATGTAATATAACAGGAAATTGTAATGTCTTAGCGGGCTGTAGAAGCACGGATTCGAATTTCAGTATAGTGGTCGCGAGTGGAAAGAATAGGAAATATAGGGATGTTATTTTATGTGACATGTCCCTATTCACTTACCGTCGGGTCGGTTATGTTATAAACACATCTACACTCACCGGCCAGCTACACTGCTTTTCGGAGAGTGTGTGTGCCATTAGCTGGTTTGTAAGCATTTCTTGTGATACTTGCGCACAATATAGGTGCTGCAGGAAGTGTTTGTAAATTCGAACGACGATCTAAAAAAACATAAAACGTTTTCGAGCAGCAGTTGCCATTCTAGACATTAAGTGAACACCCCCAAGACGTGCGTGCTGCATACTTACGAATGACCATTGTTGTTCGTTCTAAGACCTTAGGACACCGGTCTTAAAACAAGACTGAATTATGTGAACCGAAACCTTCTTGGAGTGCTTGATGGAGAAAGAGACCGTGCATTCGTTCTGTTAGCAATGAAGCTACGTCTAAATGGTTGCGTGGCCTCTTCCGGTTTGGCCTGCCGAAAATGTACATCAACAGAGCATCATTACCTGTCGTTTTCTGAGACCATTGGATTCACACCAATGCGGTGTGCCTCATTCTGACACCACTTTATGATTACCTGTCCGATTATGAGAGAACCTCGGCCCTTTTTTCAGCAAGACAGGTCATAAGCTCATGCGTGTTCTACGGTGTTTTTGGCGACACGGTCCATAATGAGATAGAGGCCTCATGTGCCAGACCCTGTGCGATTCTTGTGGGGCATGCTAGAAGGTGAAAGTGTATGGTAATAATCCTCGCACTGAAGGCGATTTTAAAGAACAAATTCAGCATTCAATTTTACCAGTACAATTCTGATGTGCAGTAAGCGACATGATAGTGCGATGTGACGCCTTCGAGCTAAAGGTAAACATTTTGAACACGTTCATTAAATATGGTTTGTAAAAACCTGCTGCTAAGTACAATACACTGAACTAGAACACTAGTACTGCGACTCACGGCAAATTGTAAGAGCTGTGATCGCTGCATCGGCAGCCGTCTCGAAACGGCCCGAGGGAAGAATGATGCGCAGTAGTCCCGATATTGCAGTCATGATTATCACTCCCGTTACGGATTTTTGCCTCAGTGGCACACTTGTTGTGATGAACAACTTCCGGTGTGCAAGCGAGCTGAACGTGACCTGTGATTTGATGTTTTTGGATTGTATAGTATGGGGCGCCGTGAACCAACGCAGAATAGCGCAATACGCCGCCCTCATCTTGGAACCACGTGCCAGCTGTAAACATTACAGTTCGCCGTGCCGTGGTCGTACCTCGTTTCCGTCACGTACAACACACGAGCGTTCATAGTCTGAGGGTCATTTGGGCGTCGAGTTTGCGTCCAGATTAGTGACTGTCATATCATACGAAGTTTCTGGTAAACCGATTGATAAATATTGTTAGGTTACCTTGGTCCTGGATGAACACTTAGGCGTCTGTATATACAAGAACTCAGCTTAGGGGCCATAGAGATGAGTGGGGAACAGCTGCAGAGCTGAGTCCCGAACTGTAGCATGTGCGTGCGTGTAGGCACGTCGTAGTGCAGTGGACTCACCTTCAACCGGCTGCTGGGGGAAACCATCCTCATGGTTGTGGAAGGGGGGGGGGAGGGGGGAATGACTTAAAAATACCGTCATTGATTTAAATAACTGAGGTGAGATTATTCGTATAGGCACTTAGATATTATTGTGTAGTGTAGTACCTGCCACTGATAAGTCATTGATGTGCTCTGTAAATAAAATAGTGAACTTTTATTACTTTTTCCTGAAGTTTGTTTATTCTATACATTCACCAGCTTTTCTATCATCCGTCCTATGTATCCCTTCCCCTTCCCACGATACTGTGCACAACCATTTGTGATACGTCGTCACCGTACTTTTAAATTATATACGAGTAATGTAATATGTTAGCCTAGGAATTGGTAGGTTGGAAGAGACGTGCTGTAATGGATACTGAGAAAGAACGCAAAATTTCATTATCTGTATTCAATAGGAAATAATGTGAAGGTTATCAAATACAGGGCTCATCTCGGTGACGTGCGGACTAAGGCGTGGCTTTGAATCCACTTGGTTACTGCAATCGAGGATTTGAACCCCACTGGGGGGCACGGATGTTCGTCTGTTGTGTTTCTTGTGTAGGTAGTTGGCCTTGGCTGCGAGCTGATCACTCGTTCAGAGGAGACATACCGTGTGTATGTATGTGAGAGAGAGAAACACTTCAGACGCGAGGCGTCCTAGGCCCGATTTGAGTTGTAGCGGCACACAAAAAAAAATCAAGAACGAATTGTGACACGTAGCGTGGATATCAGAACTGCTTAATAATATAGTTGGATAACTTGATTGGAGGCGACGTAGGCGTCACTTGGAAAGTAATATTTAAATTGGTCTTATTGCTGTTAGTGGTAGAACTGTGACTAGTAATCAAATGATAATTATTTCCCAAATTCAGTTTGTGAAAGTGGTTACTAACTTAAAGACTGCGGTCGTGTGGAAGTTGACGCTGTGTGGTTCGGTAGGTTAACAGCAATGCAGGGGAATGTATTGCATCTTCAGCATTAAATGGGCACTGTCATTCCAACCCTCAAGTCTCGTATGGTAATGATCCATGAATGCAGCAGGTTATTTACTACTACTACTACTGCTGCTGCTGTTGCTACTACTACTACTACTACTACTACCACCACCACCACCACCACCAAGAGACGAGCGGCTACCACCTGTGGGTCAGTGAAGCAGCCATCCAGGTGGATAGAAATAGGCCGCTGTTTCATAACCCTGTGTAGTTCTGTGTATTTAATTTGCCGGGAATTGGCTATTGATAAGGTCTCGATTTTTTTTTTAGTATTAAGATAGTGAACTGTGCTGACGCACGTGAAATGTTTGCCTTGTAGGTGTATAGATAAAGATTGCAGTGGCAGTAATGACGTAACGGTAACGCCATAGAAGCATACGAGTCACGTCCTTCGTAATCTGTTAAATGCGTCGTAATGCGGGTTTTTATTCACGATGAGTTGTCACACTGTCGAATTAAAACACATGGCACCACATATACAAGAGGAATGGAAGGGTGAATTGGCTATTCTTGTAATGGGACCTGAAGAAGGGCTGAGGAAAACCGTTTCCAAATGTCGCGACGCCGTGTTTGACTAAGAGGCTCACAGAACAAGTACATTTAAATCAGCGGTTACTACGAGTGTATTTGACATATCATTCCCCCTGTTTCTCCCGGATTTCTCTTCACCAGTCAATAGAATGGCATTCCGTATATGTAAGGTCCAAGGTTAATATTGCTGACATTGTTACACCGAGAATGTAAAGTAGAGTTTCTGACTGAAATTGAGAAATATTGACTCATGAACCTAAAATGAGGAGGGGTAAACAAATATACACAGCTGTTGTAGTTTCAAGCAACACATTATCAGTTTCTTTTAAAAAGAAAGGAAAGCCCTTGACCCACTGTGAGATGTGAAGCTTTGTTTGTTGGCTGCAGCTAAAGAGGTGTGTGCAGATAAGGAAGAGTCTTTAGAACGTCACACTGTCTTTCGGATCTTGTACAAGGCGTGTACAAGAACTGGGAGCATTTATTTGGACGACTTAAATTGCAGACAAAATGGTTTGATATACAGCGGCATTGTATAGAAGTAGTGACACAGGCACCACGCGGTTGAGATTCATTCGTGCTACTAATGGGTGTCTTTTATGTCCATGAAGATCTTACGAATATCTTCATGGCTTCATGGACGTGAAAAACACCCGTCATTGCCACGAATAAATCTCAACTGGAAATAGTTCTCTCTAACTGGACTGGGGAAAATTGACCATTTTGAGAGCCGATGGGGGCGAAATATGTTCCTACAGCTCTAAGACAGGCATGGTTGAACGAATCGGCGAGGAGTTGTAACACGAGTTCTGACAATGCGATGCAGTATGCATCAAGAAGTACTGTGTTACAACATTTTTGGCTGGGCGTTCGAATCCCGGCAGGGGCAGGATACTTTTCACTTTCCGAAACGTCCAGACCGGCTCTGAGGCTCACCCGTCCACCTATTCCTTGGATACTTTCCCGTGGGCAAAGTGGATAGGGCGTGAAGTTGACCGCTCACCTCCACCGAGTGCCGAGTGTAAGCATGAGTGGAACTATACCTTTATTCCCCCACATGTCTTTATGACGTGGGTAGGGACAGCTTTACGTTTGTCTTTGTTCGAATTTACGGAAGATCAGGACACAGTAATTTGAACAGTGGTGTGCATTAGACGCATTGATGTGAACCGTGGCTAGATCCAACGTGTTCTGGAAGACGTGGGATCAGAATATGACAAGTGTTGCCTACAGCAGGGCGGTGAGATGGCTGAGTGTTCAGGATATCTGTTTTTCATTTGCGATATGAAATAGATTTATGGTAAAAGGGAAGAACTGTGACACAGTTAACCTGATTATGTGTCCAGGCTCGCATCAATCGTGGACGTAATCCGTACCTTACTGAACTTCAAAGGAAAAGGGTAAATTATTATGCGACATATTTTCTGATGTGAAGGCTTTTTAAGCAACACTCGGCTCACTTCATCAACATATCTGCGAATAACGTCATGGCCGTTTGGTCCTGCAAAGCGGCTTCTCATCTTCCGCCTCGCCCGATGATTGGCGGTTTCTGAAGGACATTTCCTTCGCACCACTCTGCAACACTAAAACGGAATTTCTTCAGGGTTCGGAGATGTTCAGAAGAGTTCAATTATAAACGAATGTTCAAGGTTTGTTTTTCCGTTTGCATTGACCTTATACCAGTGAAGAAGCAAATGGAGACAGCTGAAATATAAGGTAATGGTGCTGTGACGTTTATCGAGGGAAATATACATTACTTTTATAGTAACCTTTTAAAGTTGAACTCCATAAAACCTGTAGCAGCACTTACGTCTGCGAATACGCGTTTTTGGTAACAGACTATTGAAAAGGGAGGTGTTGTTCCCTGCTTCCTGACAACCACTGTCATGCTGCCCTACGCATTTCTCCTCCAGGTTTCAAAGCAGACATTTACAAGTTAGCCACGGACACCCAACGTCATAAATTCCACAAAAGAGTGTGATGAAATGGTGTATGACTTTTTAAAACATCCCTGTTCCCTGAATTCAGGTCAGAATGTATAATCATCATATGTTTGAAATAATAAGTGTACAAATTGTTACGTTTGTGAAACAAATGTACGAGTGTGTGCTCATTTCTGCATTCGTTCTCAGAAAACTGCTGTTTATCTCCTTATCAGTCTATCGCAAGCAAGCGACGCACGTGTGATGGAGCTGACGGTCTAGCGCGGCCCGCCAGTATCAAAAGAATGCCGACCCCTGATGTAGAGTGTTGCTGGAATGTGATACTGTGCAAGGACATGCAAGGCATTTCTACAGCTGTAGCGCTGTTAACACCGGGTGTACTTTTCATAAAATCAGAAGGATTGCAGAGCAATTCTCCCCGTAATGTTGCTGGAATGTGATAATGTGCAAGAACATGTAAGGCATTACTACAGATGTAGCCCTGTTAACACCAGAGGTACTTTTCATAAAAGCAGAAGGTGTAGCGGAACAGTTTTTCCCTTAATAATTTATGTTCTACGTAAGGATGCGATCCCTATTTCAATTTGTGTAATAGATTATAAAGTAATAGAGTAGGTGGGGCATTTGCGGTTGCTATGAAATACAGTAAGAAAACTATATATAAAAATCATCTAAGTGTTACCTGCTTTGTTTCATATTAAACACTAGAGACGTAAAGTTTGGGTCTAAATAAAGTAGGTTTTGTGGGACGAAATTTTGCATAATTTTCCGTCGATGTTCTGTTGTTCAACAACCTAAATTCGAGGCACCGTCCAAGTTGCTGAAAACATGGTGTTAGCTGAATTAGTTGCTATGCGGCTGGCGGTAAGTGCCAGAGGTAGAGCGGGCACCCCCGGCGACCGACAGTGTGTAACTGGAACCCGAAAAATCGGCGTAGTGAAAGACGCTACTTTTCCGTATTTATAATCTGACGTGAGTGAAATTCTGTTTTAAAAAAAAAAAAAAGAAGTCTGTACATAATTCTCTTTAGCATTTTGTGAGTTTCGTGAAAATGGGTGCAGGAAAAGCAGTACTTTTCGTAGGGCGTAAATGAAATTAAATTTACGCTTGTAGCCTGAAATTGTGTACTTTGAAACTAAAGAACTCCTTGGTACGGTCTGTGTACTGCGTCATGGGGTACACCATGTGCCGCCATGTTACAAAAAGCAGGTGTATTGGTATACAGCCTTTCTTTCCGTGATATGCGAACTTGTCGAGTACGGTTTGTCAAGACGTGGACGCTGGTTTGCAATTTATCCAGCGCAATTGTTAAAAGCACCTCTACACTGATAGTGCTGTGCGTAGCTACGTATTTGCGATTCATCGTCTAGTAATAATGAGCATATATATATATATATATATAAAGACAACAGTTACCAGTGCGCGAACAATAATGTGGCGTTTTGTTATGTTAAACAATTCTGTGTACGAACTGGCATAAAATGACCAGTGTGTTTACCGTACATTTCTTCGTGTTCTACTGCTTACGTAAACAGAGATGCGTACGGAACAAAATGTCACTTCACAGGTGCATAACAAGTGCCGTTTTAAACTAAATATACAAGACACTAATACAGCGTCGTTCGCGTGGTGCATTTTGATACAGGTCGTAGGTGTGTTCATAGAGTTATGCCGTTTAAATTTTACAGACCATATTGCAGTGATTAAGCTTGACATGACGTCCGTCGGCCCCCCCCCCCCCCCCCCCCCCCCCCCCTATTTTCTTTTTCTTCCGCCCTCCCCCCTTCCTCCTTTTTATCCCCCCCCCTCTCCCTCCTTTTTTTTTTGTTTTGTGTTTTTTTTGTGGAGTCATA
>Ga0131853_10016512_pt1 | contig 13467 bp, 9 predicted proteins | sample TergutLab28metaG_FD_92764 | JGI IMG/M metagenome (GOLD analysis project Ga0131853, IMG submission 92764) | Labiotermes labralis P1 segment gut microbial communities from Petit-Saut dam, French Guiana - Lab288 P1 (version 2) (version 2) | ecosystem: Host-associated > Arthropoda: Insects >... | reverse complement strand
TATACATATTATTCATTTCACTTGTTCCATAAAGTACATATTTATTGAAATTGGTTACAGGAACAATTTTGTAATTTATCCTTGTACTCCTTGTATATACTGTCTGTGTAATAAATCTCTTTATAATATAAAAATTAATGAAGAGTTGCTGGACGTTACAGCAGTGGCAGGTATAGTTACCAATGACCTTTAGAAGGCTGAGTGGTCTGCTGTATCCTGTCTTGACAAGATATGAACGAGCAATAGCAATACTCCCGTACGCAGAACGCCTTTCACTGTTCGTGCATTTCAGAGTTACTCGCATTGCAGGCTATTGAAGTATTTCCCCCCCAGTGTTTCATTAAATATCGACCTAATCGGAAAATGTTTCAGACAAAATTATACAGCGTAATGAAATCTGAATCACGCTGTGCGCAAATTTCTTTTATCATGAGAAGATTCTCCGAAAACATCACGAATTTTCAATCGCTCAAACGTGCAGATCATGGGTAGAATCTCTACAAGCTTCTCTCTCGTATCAGAGGCACTGCGATGGTCTGATCCCCACACAGGGAAAAGTCTACAACAGAGGAGTACCAGGCTCACAACGAGCTCTAGAATCCAGTAGAGGAGATACCGTACTTGTACAGTGACTAGGCTATGAGCTGAATGACACTGGGTTCGTGTGTCTATTTTATCTTCCCAAACGTCAGGATTGGCTCTGGAGACGAAGCAGTCTCCTACTCAAAAAGCACCATGGGCTATTTCCCCGTGGGTAAAGCGGCCAGGGTGTGCAGCTGATCACTCACCTCCTTTTACTGCCGGGCATAATGTGTGGAGGTATACCTCCATTGCTCCTGTCTTCATCCAGTTGACAGGAAACACTTTACTTTAACAGGGTCTATATACCTAGTGCGGCCAACCCCAGAGGCCACTCGCTTGCTGAGATTGCGGGTTCGAATCCCACTGTCTGTTGTGACAGTTGTCAGGTAGAGGTTTCTGCGTGGGGCTGATACCTCGTCCAGCAGAGTGGTGTGTGGTGTGTCTGAGTGTGATCGCGAAGCTTCGACAATGAGGAGGCCCTGGCCCACTGGGGTTGTTGCGCCATGGGGAATATATATATATATATATATACACACACACACACACACACACACAGCTAGTTTTATTCATTTCCTGTCTCAGTGCGAGGCGCTGAACGGATGCTAGTGACCTTGCGCTTACATTACTGAGGCTCCCGGACGTTTCCGTGGGTGAAAGGAACTGTAATTGTTCAACACACAGAAGTAAATAACAACAAAATATAACCGTTGATCCGTGATGGCAATTGGAGTACAGCCGCATTCCAACGTGAATTATTAAAAGCCCTATGTCACTAATTTTCATTTCAGCACTGGTCGACACTCCTCAAACTTCAGGAAGGGGAAAGCAGTCCCTGCACAGGACACGACACCACATGGTGGGTGGATGTACATACACCTTTTCCCATTCCTAACCACTGTACTATGTGGTTGTATGATCAGCGTCACGCCTCGGCCGCCTTAACTCCGGGCAGACAGACCCTTACTCAGTGGGTCTGGGCGAGCCCCACAGCCGGTCTAGACGTTTTGGTGAAGAGAAAAATCTCTTGCCTCTGCCAGGAATCGAACCTTCATCCGTCTGGTGGCTCAACTCGTAACCTGCTCACTACACCGACCTTCAGTCTTCAGTCAACTCTATGTCTATTGTGTGGCACTCAGTCTACCTGCTGAAGTCGCAATCATTTGCGTGGGTTCACATCCCTACAAAACGCTTATTACAATCGCTGTCCGTCCGTCTGAACGCACTCAATAATTTGCGAATCGCTGAGCGCATCTTCATGAAATCTGATACAGAGATATCTTACGAGAATTGTTGAGCATTTCAATTTGAGATAAAACTGGACAAACATGGCTGACACTTTACACGGATATCCATAAGCATTTCTGCACCCATCGTGACTCTGCAAAAAGCCCACCTACCTTCCCATTCAGAAACGAAGTGCTGACTGCGTTCAGTCGCCGTTGAAAAGAGGTTCTTGTTCTGCTGTTTTATTTACCTCTCTATTAAAATAAGACGTTGAAGCTTCAACCTTCACTCTCAGCGCAAACAATAAACACTCTTGCGCATGTTCTAGTAATAAAGCTACAGTCGAGATTAATGGAAGCTTAATTGTTACTCTGATAATGTGTAACTTATACTCTGTGTTGTACACAAAGCGTAAGTATATATTTACAAAACTAAGCAGAACCGGATTCAGGTTATCTCATTTCACATCCGTACACACTCATCATTCACTAACAATAACAAAGTCCCATTTTCGATGTCACAAAATCTCTGCAGTTCAATTACGTTAAATTCCAGCCTCTGCCCACCGCTTCCACGTTCTATGGCATGCTAACTGCTGATGTTACGAATAGCTTTGAAGAAGACGTGGGCAGTATTACTTACGGGTTCCAAAACTCCTTCTCTTGTTTCCTGTTGTTTAATCCCATCATAAGACGGTTGTTGCTGCATTTCCGTAGTGGCTTTAATACCGCTCCAGATTCACAAATTCGCAGGTTCGCCAAGATGCCACTCAGTGGCGTACAGAGGGGGGGTTCAACAACCCCCCCCCCCCGAAATTCCGAAGGTCCTCCGAAATCGTGCCAAACCCAACCCGATTGTGAAAACCGTTAAAAATTGCTGAATTTAGGACGCCAACACCCCAAGATGTTCGGTAAAAAGGCAGTAAAATTTTAAAACTACCGCCGCTTCGCAATTGTTTTACATTAGCAATGACAAATAAATTGGTTGTCATCATAAATAGTCTTGTACCAAAAATTAATAAAATTTTACTACAGACATGCAATTTCTTGTACCAAATCACAGCTGCCTCCAGAACCCCTGACTATGGGGCTACTGCCCACAGATCCCCGTTCTCTCTGTCCTCAACTGAATTTAACCCCCCCCCCCCCCGAACAAAATTCCTGGGTACGCCACTGAAGTCACTACGACTTTGCGGAATGATTAATTTGGCCTACAAGTCTGAGTTGACCCCGTGGATATAAAGCCAATGTAAAATGCGGTGCTCACCTTTAACACGCGGACGGTACACAGACATGACTTTTCACATACGCGTCCGCCGTACGCATAGTGACCTAAGATCAATCGATCGATCGATGAATCTGTTAATCAATCCACAAACCATCAAGCACGCTTCCCGAGAATGAAGGACACGAGTTCAAGCCCTAAGGCTAACACTTTATCACCATATTGAAACTTAAAATTGTATTGCAAAAATGGAGGTAAGTGACGTCATACAGTGCGCAGGCACCGCGCCCTGAAGCGTATCATTAGAACGCCCGACCTTGGCAAGGCCAGCGAGTTGTCTGTCCATCTGTCTAGCTTACTTTCACCCGTTACCGCCAGCGGACATTCGCATAACTGCAATACGCAGACCTCGCTTCGAACCCACGGCAGACAAATGTTCCATTACACGTCCTGACTAAGCTAGCAGACAGACCCACTTCTATGCGGCGACCAAATGCGACGTTTCTAAATCCTTGTTCAACATTCGATAGGTTTCCACATTTTAAAACTAAACTTCAGTGGCTGTTACGAAAGTTTTGTATGCCTTTCCCTCGAGTCTAATCCTCTAACATGTTCCACCAAAAAGCAGGGTATTACTTAAAGGGTATAAATTATGAAGCTCTTCATTAATCAACTATTCCCATCCTATTGTCACTCAGTCAACCTTACGTCCAACTGCTCTCCTCAGCACCCTCATCTGAAACACATTCGTCTCTGTCTTTCGTTGCATGTTGCACAGTAATTTAACTGTTCACGCATATCCCGAAAGAGTGAGAGAGACGGTAAAGGGCACGTTACTGACCCGCATCGAGGGCTCTGTCGTCGCTAAAGTGGTTTCCCGTAAATTCTGGAGTTTTTTTTTTTTGGGGGGGGGGAGGTTGTGGGTTGTCCCGCAACTGTGTTCTGTTCGTTCCAACAGTACCAATAATAAATACCCAGCGATGTATCGTTTAAATTCAGTCTACTGCAGTTTCCACTCCGCCTTGCATTGGTAGTGTCCACCAACAGAGCGCACGGCAGTTCCTTAAAGATGCAGCTGTTGAAATTGAGACTGTTTTGCTCATGAACAATTATATGTAGCCTATTGGTGGATTTCAGATGCAGAACGATTTGAAATGCATACGCACATGTACATACAGGCATGCAAACATACATACACACAAACATACATCATACATACATACACACATACATACACACATACACATACATACATCATACATACATACATAATACATACATAGACACATACATAATACACACATACATACATACACACACATAATACATACATACATACACACATACATAATACATACATACATACATGCATACATACATACACACATACATAATACATATATACTTACGTTATACATACACACATACATAATACATACATACACACATACATAATACATACATACATGCGTACATACATAATACATACATACTTACATTATACATACACACATACACACATACATACATACATACATACACACACATTCACAAAAACATAATCCTAGAGAACATGCAAAACATTGTGTATCAAGAAACATTAAATTGAATTTAACCTGTCTCTAGATGTTAAAATGACATTCAGCAAGGCACGCAGTTCAAGGCTACTCACATATTTTAATTTTTTTTATTTCTTTTGGTCGCAAAATTACAACAGTCCGTTCGAAGAAGAGGTACGTAAACCAGTATGAAAAAGAAAATATACACAGTTTCGGCAAAATACAGAATTTCGGAATATTAAAGTTAGTTGTACTAATGCGTACCGCCGTAATTTTTTGGGTTAAATACCTCTAAACAATACTTAAAATTTCGCCGGGTTCCTCTCACAAAGTGATCTTTAAAATTAATGACATTTAATCTAAATTACAATAGCTCATTGGGGAATATAGAGAGTGGCACAATTTATTTTACATAGGCACTTAAAACTTTAAAATGAGCCGCTCTAAACATAACCTTTAACCCCTTGAAAAAGCATTGGTAAATATATGCACCACATATCTTGACATTCAAATCTCTGTGTTTCGACGACACACCGCAATACGTATTTCACTATCTTCTAGCAATAAACAGCGATTATTTCCCTTAAGGGCGCTGTACACTCTCAATTAAACTGAGCGATTTTACTGTGTGACGTCATACTTGACGAAAAACTTAGTAAACTGCGCAGTTTACTCAGGGAATCCCACAGTATCCTCAGTTTACCTGCCCACACCACGATTGCACCATCTCAAGGCATTCATCCGTTTCTAGCAATTCACTCAGCAGATGAACATCGCACGATATATTCCTTTTCAAATGCCACTTCTTACTGCACATTTTATGCTTTCTTTTCTCCTTTTCGGATAACATTATGGCTGATGTGGCTAGCCAACTGCAAACGACAGCCTTGTTTTAATCCACCACAGTCACACGCACAAGAAGACACACAGAACTGACAAATCTAATGGGAAACCTGTGGTGTGCCGGAGAACATTCAGTTCAGTGTTTCGTGCAGTTTTTTACACAGTTAAACTGCACTGATTAACCTAGAGTGTATGGGGCCCTTTACAGCATCAACTAGCTGATCTTTGTAATGAAGAATGGGAGTGTTTACTGATCGGCAGGAACTGACTTTTAATGTAGGCCTACTTACTTACTTACTGCATGGTGCAGAGTCCTTCTTGACAAGCTAACTGGTTTGCAGCTAGTCAAGAAATTCCCCGCACTTCATGGAACCCGAAGGTTCATTACCGCACTCATAAGCGTCCGCCACCTGTCCCTATCCTGGGCCAGCCCAATCCAGTCCATACACCCACATCCCACCTCCTGGAGATTCGTCCTAATATTATCCACCCATCTACGCCTAGGTCTCCCCAGTGGTCTCTTTCCCTCTGGTTTCCTCACCAAGACCTTATACACCCCCCTCTCCTCACCCATATGCGCCACATGCCCAGCCCATCTCATTGATGTAGGCCTGTTATTTTGACGAACTTCGAGCGTTAATGAGCTAATAAAAACTGCATTAGGGTGTGTGTGATGACGAAACGTGGCAACCGCGAGATTACGTCATTTGGCGACCGAAATACGCTCAGTATGAAGATGATGGCGTTAAAATACGTTTTTGTAGGGCACTAGTAAGTTGCATAACCACGGAGTGCAATATTTATACAGCACAGAGTGCAGGCCATCCCAGCCAGCAGGTTATCACAGACTCATCCTTGTAACCGGTCACATTCCTGAGTTCAGAATAAAAAAATATATATATTACAGGTGTTAGTAGCTGGAACTGCTCATTTAATATTTATTTATTTGTTTGTTTAACGATACTATCAGTAGCTTAGTTTATAAAGCGCCATACGTTAGGAGATGGGGCAACACAACTAGAACGGATGCTTAAGAAAGCGGCCGTAGCCTGATTGCATACAGGTTTAGTGTTGTATCAGTCGACATTTGGATCCAGAGCCTCCCTGATACTGAATGTTTATTAGTTGAGTTTCGTTAATATTTTTGGATGTAACTGGTAACAATGGGTTATTGTCAGTAGACAAACATTATTTTTAATGCTTATGGATAACTATTTGAGGTCATTGCGACGAGCCGATCGCTCGTCCAGAGGAGTCCTACCGACTTTTGTGCGTCGTTGTGTGTGATCTAGAGACCTCGTGAATGAGGAGGCCATGGCCGGCGTTGGGCCGCAGCGTCACAAGAAAAAAAAAAGGCTACAATTTATCTAAACTAATTACTACCTTCAGCCAGGTGTGAATCTCATCATCTAAGTTTACTTTGAGATAAACAGTAATATATTTCTGTTTGTAATTCCTCCTCTTTCCGTTCATCTAGACCTTGCACCGTTTTTGTCACGTCATTTTCCTAAATGCTTCACCCCTTCCCTTTTGGCGCAACAGCCCCAAGTGGGCAAGAGCCTCCTCATTCACGAGGTTTCTAGATCACACACGACGACGTACCGCAGTCGGTTGGACTCCTCTGGACAAATGACCTGAAAACACACAACACTCACAACAGACAAACATCCATGCTCACGGTGGGATTCGAACCTACAATCTCAGCAGGCGAGCGACCGCAGACCCACTCCTTACACCGCGCGGCCACTGCCACTGGCCAAATGCATTTTACTTTGCATAAAATTTACCTAGTTTTTTAAAATTCTATGATATTATTACTGTTGATTAGTTTCTTGTATGTTACTTATTCATTCATTTGTAGCCACACACTACCTAAAAATTGTTCTCCCCACCTTGTGTTTCGCTACATTTTAGTAACTCATGAACCACATTTTCTTTTTGTTACACAGGGGGCATCTTCCTCTCTTCTGCACCTGTCGGTTTCTACACTCCCAGTCTAAATCACGCCAACCCATTTCTTTCTTTCCAGTCCACGAACTCGCTAATACGAACCAGAAGCACTAATTACGGAACGCAGAGCTTCCGTAGTTGAAGTTATACAGTTTCGTATTCGTATAGTAGCTATTCGTCTCGGCGAAATTAAAGATCTATCCCCCTATCCGCACGCATACGTGGGCCGAGGTAGCTCAATCGGTATAGCGACGCACTACGGGCTGGACGGTCCGGGGACCGAATCCCGGTAGGGGCAAGATATTCCGTACCCGTCCAGACGGGCACGGGGGCCCACCCAGCTTCCTATACAGAGAGTACCGCCTCTTTCACAGGGGTAGAGCGGCCGGGGCAAGGCGTTGATCACTCATTCACATCTAGTGCCGAGGTTAAAGAAAGAATACAGCTACACATCTACTCCCCCTCTGGGCCTCCGTGGCCTGTTATAGGGTGAACTTTACCTCTACCTTTACTTTACCACAAACACACTACGCCCAAAAGATGGCAGTCCATATTCTCACTGCGATGTATGTGCAGAATAGTGGTATGTGCCACCGTGTAGTACCCCGCACCGAGCGTCATTGTCTAGTGAGTGCTCCTACTTCGTATTCTGAAGGTCTTGAGTTCATACTCAAAGACAGACTGTAAAAGGTAAAGTGATCCCGTTACAGGGCCGGTGTTGCCCAGAGGGTGGGTAGAGGTATAGCTCTATTCTTCCATGACCGCGGCACTAGAAGGGGGTGAGTGGTCAGCAGCAGGCCCCGGCCGCACTTTACCGCCGGGAAAGACCCGGTACCCATTTTACAGGAGGCTGGGTGGGCCCCAGGGCCGGTCTGAACGGGCGAAAAATCTCGTCCCCACCGGGATTCCATCCCGGACCGTCCAGCCCGTAGTCAGTCGCTATACCTACTGAGCTACCCGGTCCACAAAGACAGACTGTACTAGCTCGTATTCTGCCTCGTTTTCCTCAATACATCGAGCCACAAACCATGATTGCTTCTTCTTGCATCCTTTCCCAAATCACGTTACCATTTGTCGCTAAATTCTGTGCTGACAATTCTGTTAAATAAACCACAAACGCGCAAACAAAGAAATCAAGCGTCTGTCGCTCTACTCTGAGAAAGATCCGCCGCCACCCTTGGTAAAGGCTGTCGTGTGTGTCCCACAGCCGGTCTGGGTCGGTCTGGGCGCTATGGAGGAGAGAACCTTTCCTGAATATGTTATTTGGAGTACAGCCAAAATTGGAATAACATATGTGTAAATGCGATCAACGAACGAGAAGAACATGACCGAGACGGCTGGCTGAAGTGGGAGGCGATTGGTTCGAATGTCGACCAGGGCACCAACTATTTTGACTGCCCTTCCAGTGGCTCCAAGTAAATACCAGGGCAGTAACACAAGTTAATTCACAGCCGCTCCATTTCACATGCTTACCAATTAATCATTCACCCATGCTATTACCATCTGATGGTACGCCCTCTTAGCCACTGACAGCACCGGTAAATGTACTTTCAACAAACTTAATTCATTAATTACAGAGACATACGGAGGCTAAAAGTAGTAAAAACGCATTTTACTTCAGTGCAGGTTACATACGTTATAAACGCAAATCTGTCAGCAATTTTACTTACTGAACCACCCTGAAGATGAAGGCAGCAAGATCCTCCGAAATGTTAGTAAACCTCTCAATAAACATGGCGTCGTATCCCACAAAACTGCATTATTTATCAACACCACTGTAAAAACTTCAAACACCACAGCTTTAAATCACACCAGATTAGTGTTGCCTGATGTGTGACGCCATGTAACACTTGTAGGAAGTTACTGAAGTTTTGGGGAAACCTGTGGATTGCATCTAATTCTCAGAATACAGCAATCTTCAGAACAACCGCAAAACTAACACATATACATCAGACTCGAGACCTAATACCAAGATTCTGCTGCTTGTTTGGCTTAAGCTTTTGTCAAGCGGGAGGAAACATTTATTTCACCGATCTTGTAAAAAAAAAAAAAAAGATTTATCCCCTGTGCAGCACACAAAATGTAAAACAAAAAAGTCATACTGCATATCCTACAAGAGAAATGGTGCACCAGAATAATATCGTCTGATTCAAATGGCAGAAATTTAAAACACAGCGTAGGGTGCAGTGTGAAAGGTGAGGCCGACTGGAGGCGTAACTGCAGATATATGCCACACCCACAGAAAGGTATAAATGTATCTCAGACAGACCTTGAGATGCAAATTTTATGACATTATACGAAGTTAAAATAAAAGGTTAAAGAGTTTATACTTTTACGTCATTTTCAAACAATCGAGATAGTGTTACAGATGCAGCCGGCAGGCATTTGCTGCAATTTCACTTTCTGTTTTCTTGTGAAACCGAAGTTCCTTGCCAGTCTAACCTGCATTGCTTAGGCGAGTTGAATTATACGTTTCCAACCCACGGCGCAGAACCCAACCTGAATTTATTTATTCTATAGTTGTCCATTCCGTGCCCTTTTCAGATCAGTGTACTCAATTTATTTCATCAACCAAATGCACAGTGTTAAATAAAGGTAAAGTGATCCCGTTACAGGCCCGGTGTGGCTCAGAGGGTGGGTAGAGGTATAGCTGTACTGTTCTATGACCGCGGCACTAGAAGTGGGTGAGTGGTCAGCAGCACGCAACGGCCGCACTTTACCCCCGGGAAAGACCCGGTACCCATTTTACAGGAGCCTGAGTGAGCCTCAGGGCCAGTCTGGACGGGCGGAAATCCTGTCCCCACCGGGACTCGATCCCGGACCGTCCAGCCAGTAGTCAGTCGCTATACCGACCGAGCAACCCGGCCCCCGTACAGCGTTAAATATATATAAATATTAAAGGCGCATCTCCGACATGTTTCAATACAAGTGTACCACCTTCTCCCGCTGAAGATGGTACACCTGTACCTAAAAATGTCGGAGATGCGCCTTTAATATTTATATATAATATTGTGCACTTGATTGATTAAATAAAAACTGATTAAATTGAATTTATTTATTTATTTGTTTATTTATTGTTTATTCAAAGAAGCTTTCACCAGCTTACACTGCACAGGTTGCACGGGTAGGAGGATGCGTAAATACTAAATGGGAAAGCAGGTTAGAAGAAGCGTAATGGACCAATCTGAAGCAGGGTATTTGCCTGAAGGGATGTAGAACAATAACAGCAAGTGTCATACTGTCTCTCTGGCTCAGATTTAAGCCCAGTCTCTTTTGAATATGAGAGTGGCATACAAATGACTACTCTGTTGCATTCAATTTTATTTACCTTAAAACAACAAACAGTCCTCCTACCTGCTGGGATAAGTAAGTACGACGTTAAGTAATACACAGTTCAAAATAAATTTAGCACAGTCACTTTGCATTCAGGCTGAAAAAAGAAAAGTCTAGAATATAAAACCGCGTTACAGTAGAAACTAGAGACAGGCAGGGTAAAAAAAAATGGAATAACATTGCGACAAGGTACGGTACCGCTTAGAGTCGCTCCAGTTTTTGTACCAGCTTGCCAATGGAACGCGCTATAACTAGTGCATGTACTTTATTATGTAACTAATTAATGTGTGCTTGAAGCAGACACGCACGTGCACTGTACAACAAGCGTGGACACATGTCGGTTGCCTTTCATTACAGAATTTAAGTATACCTATTCATTTCACTTCATCTGGAATACAAACGCCTACGTCTGTCTGCGTGTTTATAGCGGTAATGAACAATTCTCACTGCTGAAAACCGTTGACCTGTCAAGCGACGGCAAGGAGATTTATTTGCACTAAACTCTTCTATTTACTTATCCATGGAGCAGAGTCCTTACGAAGCTAACCGGTTCTCAGCTTGTCAAGAAATTCTCCGCATTTTATGGAACCCGGAGGTTCATTACCGCAGTCACAAGTGCCCGCCAACTGTCCCTATCCTGAGTCAGCTCGATCCAGTCCATACCCCACATCCCACTTCCTGAAGATCCATCTTAATATTACCCTACCATCTATACCAGGGTCTTCCAAGTGGTCTCTATCCCTCAGGTTTCCCCACCAAAACCCTGTATACTCCTCTCCTCTACCCCATACGTGCTACATGCCCCGCCCATCTCATTCTTCTCCATTTTATCCCCCTAACAATATTTGGTGAGCAGTACAGATCATTAAGCTCCTCATTATGTAGTTTCCTCCACTCCCCTGTTACCTCGTCCCTTTTAGGCATCTTTCCTACTATACTCCAAAATATTTCCGAATAGAACACATAAATCCTACTTGTGTATGGCTTAAATGTCTAGTCTTTCTATTGTCTGAATTTCGTGAAAACCTAATTACTTGAACAAAGATTCTGTAAGGGTAAAGTTTGTTTGTTATAATCCAAAGTTTCGCAGAGTCGCGACGCTTCCAACTTTTAAATTATATAAAATATTTCATACAGAATTAATAACCTTTCTACCTACCAAATTTCACATGCCCATCTACAGCAGGTTTTCAGTTACAGCCATCTACCAAAATATACAGACAACTTTCACATTGTTATCAGTTACTTACAGTGACGTGTCTAGGTTTTTTGAAGCCCGGAGTGAAATTACGAACCTTAAAAAAAATCACAATTATCTATTACATTACTTTTTATTTGGCTCAATGATTTAAATTTTGCTGAGAGCACAAAATCTTTTTTCCCCCCCTATTTAAAACATTCATTTGCTATCTACTTTTCCGCCAAGTTTGTTTCCGTTGCGTTTGTATTTCTAACAAGATGATACCTCATGTTCAGGCTCACTTTCACACAAATTTGATTTTAAAAAACTACTCTCTACGTACTGGTCAGGGGCTGAGAATGCCATTCTAATAATTATTCTTATTTTTTCGTACCTACGTACCGTTCTGTTCTGTATTGTTGAGAATTTTGTATGAAAGGGAAGAGATTTTTGATTCGTGAAACACATTAAAAATTATAAGATAAAGAGTAATGAAAAATTAATTTTTGTTTTACTAGTTTTCGCTGTACGAACAGCTTCCGAGGAACGAATTCAACTCGTAAACAGAGGGATGACTGTACTAAGATGATCTCCAGGACGATAAGAAATGAAAACAGGGCGATTCGGCGGTAAGAATCATGATCCAATTGTTGTGCCTTTACAGCAGTAACCAAACTGTACGCTGACACTTCAGTGTTGGGAAACTGTTCAAGTCGGGCTACTGAGCCGATAAGTGAAAGTGTACTCCAGATGGAGAGATGAGCGTGCATTTCGTGACGTCCTTGAGAGTCGTGACTTGAGTGCGCTTCGGATAATCATGAATTCGTCACGATTCCAACAGCAAATTCGCATCTCAAGTACTGGAGTTGCAATTCAGCCAAACGACATCCCACGGCAGGGACTGGTGACAGGCTTTTGTGAACAATGCCATGAGCCCTCGGGGTCCATAAATGCGGGGAATTTTACTAGTTGAGCGACTATTAGCTTTTCAAGATGGATTGTGCTTCATGAAGCTAGTATTCAGATAGGAACATTTTTAGTCACTGACGCTTTCGGCTCTCTCGCAGCTCTGAAACGGGCAGAGTGTTTTCTTTTACTAAACCAAATAAATGCACACATAACACATACCACAGTATAGACTTTTTCCATTACTACATGTTTCGGCACTACTATGCCATCCTGAAAGAGTTCTTACGCAAGTGTTCAAAACTTGGTAAACTATGGTCAACAGTAAATACAGACAATAAAATAGAAGAGGAAATAAAGGAAAGAATTGCTCTAGGAAATAAAGCTTTCTTTGCAAATAAAAAGATATTTCAAAGCAAACTTATATCTAAAAATGCAAAGCTGAAATTATACTTCTCAGTAATTAGACCAGTAGTCACATATGCATGTGAAACATGGATATTAAAAGAAACAATAACCAACAGACTAATGGTTTTTGAAAGAAAAATATTGAGGAAAATATTTGGCCCAACCTATGAAAATGGATCCTGGAGAATAAAAACTAACGAGGAATTGGATAAACTAATAAAACATGAGAACATAATAAACTTCGCCAGAGCGCAAAGG
>Ga0131853_10016510_pt1 | contig 13471 bp, 10 predicted proteins | sample TergutLab28metaG_FD_92764 | JGI IMG/M metagenome (GOLD analysis project Ga0131853, IMG submission 92764) | Labiotermes labralis P1 segment gut microbial communities from Petit-Saut dam, French Guiana - Lab288 P1 (version 2) (version 2) | ecosystem: Host-associated > Arthropoda: Insects >... | reverse complement strand
GATCCTGTCTTGCAGGTGCTGGATATTCCTTATCTTCTCAGCATACACAATGTTCTTAATGTACCCCCACAGGAAAAAATCAAGTGGAGAGAGATCTGGGCTTCAAGGTGGCCAGGGTATTGGACCACCCCTTCCAATCCAGGCATCAGGGAATCTCTCATTTAAAACGTCAGTCACAAAGCAACTGAAGTGGGGAGGAGCTCCGTCTTGCATAAAAATAATCCTACTTACAAATGCGAAATGTGTAAATCCATCTAGTACTTTTTAAGTTATAGCAGTTTCAAATCCCGTCCATCTTTTTCGATGACCCTGCATATTACACATTCCCAAACCTGTGATGTTCTGTTCTAACCAGCAAGTTATGAGAACATTTGTTACAATGTACTAATCAAGCCACACATTCAAATGCACTACCAACACGTGCTTAACTCTCACCCATATACGAAAACCTCTCTCAAATATTAATGGCACTTTTCCCTACAACGGGTTATCTTATTTTTAAAGTTCATACATGAGTTATAAAACCTTTACTGGTATTGTCACTTTGGTCTTATTTTCTCATACATAAATTGTTGATTCTTGTCTCCCACGCCTCCATCCTTGGTTGTCAGACTTCTCTTCTTGGCATAATGAAATTGCTCTAATGCATATTCATACAGTTCATTTTCCATTTTCCAGATATGAGACTTCTGGATCTCAGCAATTGTTTCAGGCAATGGATCAACTTTCTGTGATGTACGACGTAAGTGTGACTTATTACCTGAAATAAAGAGCACATGACACCTAAAGCTAATTCAGACTGGGATGAGGAAAGATTATCTGATAAAATGTATTACAAAGTTCTGTAGAAAAGCTCCAGTTCTTCCGCTAAATTGTGTTTGGTAACTTGACTGTCTTGATGGATTAAGCAACAAATTCCTACATGTCCCACCCTTCTACTAATTGAAGGGTGCCCAGAATGTTCCACATGTTCAGCAGAATTAGTCTGTTCTTGGATTTCCAAAATCAAACAAATCTGCAATCTGCCCAATGTTACTTCTCCAATACACTGCTAATTAATACTTGAAAGAATGCAAAAGCTGTCTTCAGTTACTAAATTACCGCACTCTAAATGGAATAAATCTGATTAACAGGCATGAATTAGTCTCTATATGAGGTACACATGCACATACACATGCATGTGCACAAACAGTAAAAATGACAAAACATGCCACAAAATTTTGTGGTCAACACTCATACACATAATTTGCTATGGACAAAACCTAGAAAGTAATGTATGCATTGCTTGGCCTGCGCGCAGCCATAAAGGCCTAAAACAGTGAGTGAACGGCACCATGCACATTTAACCTCAGCTCTCTATGGCGTGGTTCTGCCGGCCTTATGATCCAGCCGCTTTACCCCCAAGGAAAGCACCCCAGAACTCACTGAATACATAGTTGGGCAGGCTCCAAAGTCTGTGTGCATGATTTGCAGAAAAATAAAATCCCCTGCCCCACAACTCCTCAGTCATCCAGCATGTAATCCAGTAACTATATCAGCTATGCTACCAGAGCTCCCTGCTACTGAACAGTAAGAAAAACAACTCTACTAACTTGTCTCATAATGTGATGATGCTCCATGAAAGAAACCAGGCAGTGCCACTTCAAGTACTTTGATAAAGTCACTGAGTTCTTCAGTAACTCCTACCAGAAAATAGTGATTAATTAGATTCTTCTTTGCCTCTCTCAGTGCCCACTCATTCCCAGGAATCCTACAAATGAATGATTCATAATCATACAAAATGGCTGTAAGAGTTTCACAATGCCTACAGCCATCTGTCAATATACTGTACATGACACTGATCATCCTCAATCACACATCGCCTGATTTCAGGCTCCCATCATGAAGTAGATGAGAACTTATGTCTCCTGGGTTGTTATGCAACAAGTAGTGGGGAGGAATTATCACTCCTCACTGCGCAATAACCCAGAAGGACACAGTTCTCCATCACACATCAGTATATTATCAGCACACAGTTTCATTTCCATTCAGCCAATGACATGTCTGCAGAAACTCCTCAAGTACTATGTCACTGCCAAGATTAAATTTTCTCATCTCTGAAGAAAGTCTTCAAACTGTTCAATAACAAACATGGGTACAGTTACGTTACACCTTGACTACATAAAAACTGTCCTTTATTATTTAGCATATTAACACCTTACTGTTTAGTTTTTAAATTTTACCAACATCAAAATATCCTGATGAACCAGACAAGCAGCACAAAGCAGTGAATAAAATTCCATTGCTGGCAATTCATCTGAAGACAATGAGATCAGGAAGTACCAGTTCAGTGCCTATTCAAGCCATATGACATCTCCATCCAAAACTGGTAAACACAAGCAGTGGCATACCCAGGAATTTTGTTCAGAGGGGGGTTCAACAAATTCAGTTGAGGACAGAGGACAGAGAGAATGGGAATCTGGGGGACGGAAGCCCCCTAGTCAGGGGTTCTGAAGGCACCTGTAACTTGGTACAAGAAATTTCATTTCATATAGTAAAAGTTTCTTAATTTTTGGTACTTTAAGACTATTTATGATGACAACCAATTTATTTGTCATTGCTAATGTTAAACAATTGTGAACCTAGGTAGTTTTAGAATTTTACTGCCTTTTTTCCAAACATCTTGGTGTGTTGGCATCCTAAATTCAGCAATTTTTTAACAGTTTTCACAATCGGGTTGAGTTTGGCACGATTTTGGAGGGCGTTTGGAATTTCGGGGGGGGGGTTTGAACACCCCCCCCCCTCGGTAGGCCACTGAACACAATTGCACTTTAGAATACAAGTCTTTGTTTTCACACTGCTGTTCTCTGCATCAAACAGCAGCAGGTGGTTAAGTAAAAAAACTGAATTAAGTGAAATGAACTCTAGAAAGCTCATATATGTCAGTAAATAATGATACATGTCATGCATCATCATATAAATATCCAGGAAAAGAAGTGTTGGTGACCTCCCTCATTCCAACATTTGTGACAGAAGTACATACAGCAGCCTTCTTGGCCAGAACGAGGGAACAAAGTGGAATAACCTCATGCCGTTTGGAGAAAAATTCTAACTCCATGAAATTTCAAGCACGTCTATTAAAAAAGCGTTTGACAACAGCCTCGTAAGCTATGGTGTGTACCCTTTCAGTTCCCCAAACTTTATTAAAGTACGAGATCCGAAATTTCAAAAAATCTCAAACCAAAGTGACAAAAACTAACCAACAAAGACAAAATGGATTTGCAACACCTGTCAGATAGCAACTTTAATGAAAGATGACAAAAAAGACAGATGCTAAAGGATAAATTAAAATCTCATTAGCCAAATAAGTCACAAGAATGAAATTTTATGACAAGCATTGTTATGAACAGCAGTAAATATTTCTGAAACCACCCATAACAATGCAAGTGAATGCATATTCGGCACAGTCAATATAATCAGTTACAAAGCTGCACTCGATTAAGTTTACGAGGCAAGCTTACTACAAAGTGTAAAACTATTTGTCAGCATATGTGCATACACAGTACATGCCTTGTTACTACTCAAAAGATAGCATTAAATTCCCCCACGAAGGGAATGCCTTGTAAAATTCTCTCAAAATACAAAACCTTAATGATTCATACAAGTCATAAAAAAAAATGAGGGCAAAACAAATTTCAACTTTGCACTGACAGTCTTTCAAACATATTCCATATATTTTAACTGCAATAATTCTTCTAGACTGTAACTAAAAATGAACGATAATATTCCTTTCCAGATTGGAGGTGTGTAACAAGCCATGAAAATGATGATAATACAAACATAAGCCTTTGTTTCCCCATAAAAATAAGAAAATGTGATCAACACACTGTATTAGCAACACAAAAATGTCCTGTAGATGTCAATCTGGCTTCATCAACCTTGAGTGTGAGTTAATTTATAATTAGGACACCATAAATTAGTTTTACTATCTTGCATGACATGACACAAATATACATGCATTCATATATAAAAAGGCCATTACTAAGTCATCTTCTGTAAGCCCATTACTCAGTTACACTCCAAGGCAACACACATACCAGCATTCGGCAGCATGTCCACAGAAGAATGGTATCTGTAGCCACATGTTCTCTGGATCACAATCAGCTTGATGCAACTTCACACATTCATCAAATGTCTGTACAGGAAGAACACACATACAGTTGTGGAAGTGAACATCAATTTAAAACGAATGCTTTCTCATATTTTGTAATCAAAAAATTTATGATATAAATCAGATGATTACAGAATGTAAAGAAGAGGAGATAAAAGGTATCAAAATTTCAAGATACAAAGTCAATACAACACTATAGTTCATGGACAACCAAGTTATAGCGATGGATTCAGAAGATGCACTACAAATTTCTGTACATACACTGGAGACAGTTACCTCCAAATATGGACTAAAAATTTCAAAAAGTAAAGCAAAAACAGTGGTTTTTAAAGGAAGAGATCCAGGAGAAGTAAAATTGTAATAAATAATAATATTACAGAACAAATAAACACACTTACCTACGTTCCTCTATTTCATACCAGAATGAAAAACGATGTTACTGTTAAAATATCAAAATATCCCCAGATAATGGAAATTATTAACATAACTTTAAAACCCTGTCAAGTCCAAAAACACAGTAGACCAAAAATATATAAAACTTGGGCATTACCTACTTTATTGTACAGATGTGTAACTTAGGCAATTAGAGAAAACAAATCCAACATAATGTCAGTGGAAATGAAATTTATGAGGGGAATGGCAAAATGCACATGGGAAGATTACAAAACCAATGCAGATAATTTATCAAACCTTAAAATTAGCTCAGTTGTAAAAAAAATTCAAAATTACAGAAATATATGAATACAAAATGTTTGGTGAATGGACAGAGACAGACAGACTACCACACACAATTATGAAATATCAACCACATGGGAAGCGAAGCCAATGATGACCTCTCAAAAGACTTCTCAACTGTTATGGGACTGGAACAGGTCACAAGGCCTAAATCCCTGCCAGCTATATGACGATGATGAACAGTTTCTGATAGTAAGGAGTTTGGGGTGCAAGTCATGGTGAGGTTTCATCATGCCACATCTTTGAAAAACACTGCAGCATACAATATTCAACAAGTATGTCTGTCTAGGTAATGTTTCTCAGTGCTCTAATAATAAGACTCAGTACATGTCTTGTTTATGTATCAAAACATTTTACATTTTCCACACTTCTGATTCATATTCTGGAGTGGTCACATCCCAGAAAAATTTAACCTTAATAAATTATCACTACTCCTTCTCCTACCAATACTACAAGCATTATTGCTGCTGCCAGTACTCCTCCTCCTCCTCCTCCCACTAATACTAAGTACTAACTGCCACCAAAACCACCACTGCTACCACCGTCTCCACCACCACCACCACTGCAATACCATGGCTGCAGTGTGGTTCGGGCAGTTACTCGCTGGCTAATCCATGTGGAATTTGGGGTAAGCAAAGTAGCAAAGGAACAGGGTTTTCTCCAAATACTTCAGTTTTCCCCAGACACTATCATTCCACCAGTGCTCCATACTCATTCATACATTTATCATCAATGTTACATGAACTAAGTAACTGACAGCATCGCTAAATAGCACAACTAAAACAAAAACCATTGAAGAGAAGGCTGGATGGGCCACAGATTATCACTACAACATACACATAATACTAGAAATCTATTTCATGACTCATACATACCATCTTGTCACCATGTTTTCTTCTAATCAAATGTGGCCTAAAGTTATCTCCGTGGCGAAGGAAATAGTAGTATGACACCAGCCTGTCCAGTGGTTTTCGAATCAAGTTTATGTACAATGGGCGCTGACTCACTCCAAACCTTTCAAGAAAATCTGGACTTAAATGCATGGTAATTCAACGGCTGTAGAAACTATAATAGGGAAGCTCATCTACTGACTCAAAACTTAACTTATAACACTGCGGATATTCAGTCATCCAAAGCCTGCAGGTAACAATTTCTAAATTTTAAATTTTCATTCTACAAAATAAAAAAACAAGACAACTTACTGAGCAAAATCAACAAAGGCCAGATGACCATGATAAAATGCTGGTTTCATTGAATTCCAGTGAGATACATTCCATACAAACTGAAACTGAAAAACAGATACAATGACATCAATCCAAAACCTTTTCCTTGTGATACATGAAAACAACTTTGTGAGAGACAGAGTTTTCACCCTGATTTTGTTCATCAAGCAGTAACTATAATATTATTAACATTCATAAGAATGTCAACCTGCCATACAGTCTTTTTTAAAAGTAACCACCAACAAGAACTGCAATGTGATATTCCACACAGACAGTTTACATATAAAGAGTTAATTCCTCTTTAAATTTGGATTTCTGGGTAATTTAATATGCTGTTGGTATGATTTTCAACACATAACTGCAACTTGATATAATTTACTTCATGCAGCAGACATAACCTAACAGTTCTTCAACTGGTAAGAAAATTTCCCACATCTCGTGGAGCTCAAAAGCTCACTACTATGTTCATAAGAACCACATCAATTCTCCTTATCCTAGCCAGTCCATGCCATCCGATCATGTTTTTAAGATACACTTAACTATAACATGTAAACCTAGAGAATCAAAATATTATGTGATTAAAAAATTCCACAAAATATGTGACTTTAATAACTAATAAAAAAAACAAACATGATCATTTGATATTTATGCAGCAAAAAAGAATTTTGTCTTTCAACTTTTATGTAAACTGTAAAGGTAAAGGCAAAGGTAAGGCAGTCCCATTACAGGCCTGGACAGGCCCAGAAGGTTCCAGGAAGTTAAGGCTCCCAGATTTCGTGACAACGGCACAGGATGGTGGTAGGTTGTCAGCCTTATGCACCGGACGCCTTTACCCCCAGGAAATACTCCTGGTACTCATTTCTGTTAGAGGCTGAGTTGAGCCCAGGGCCAGGATTTTATGTCAATGAAAATTCCACTGACACCACCTGGAATCGAACCAGCGACCTTCCGATTTGTAGCACAGCACCTTAACCACTGTGCTACTGCAGTCCCCTTATGTAAACAGTAGAATTTCCATTTTTCACTCCTCCATTTAAGGTCTTCTGTCATTTAATATTCATTTTAGTAAATTCCAGGTCAATGACATTAATGTCTTCCATTTTAGATTTTTCTCAGTCTAGTGTTCAAATCCAGATGCCCAATGAAACTTTAAATTGGGTTTCACTGTATTTACATAGGGCTCAATAAACATTTGCCCCATTCAGCTGGTCAGCACCACACTACACATCCCCTCCATTTTTCCCACTACAAGAACTATATGTATTGGGCATATCCTCTTCCAGCCTCCCTCTTGCTTAAGATGGTGACAGCACTATGGGCCAAAACACTTTAAATATAGAAATACCTGGTTTTTAAGTGATAAGGCATGCATATTTCCTGTGATGTTGATGTGAAGTACGTGAAATCCATTTTTTTTACATAAGTCATATGCAACACCAACAAAACTTGTTGAGCCAGTCTTTGGTACTCGATTGTAGATTATTACTAGATTCTGAGAATTTGTGTTTGATAAAGAGACGGAACCTCTTCGCTGGTCCACTTCACGTAATTGTAAACGTGCAACTGCCAGTTCTGAATAAAACACAATAATACAAAAGATTCACATAACAAATCCTTAATTAATTTGTACATGCATATGTGTATTCTAGTACCAAGTCGAACAAAATACTTGACACCCAGCCTCATTTTTATCTCTCCAGAACACATATTTCTAAGTGTCTTTACCAATAAACTACACAAATTCAAGACGAGTAGTACTTTAATCCATAAATAAGCACAACATAATATGGTTACCTGAAACCCAGCACAATACACATGACTGACAGCAAGTCACACATTTATCTTGAATATTTTATGGGTAGATTATTAATGCTGAACCACCAACATTTACCTTATAATAATGTTTAACACATACAAAACTTTCCTGTTTAATAACAGACCAAGTCCATAGTGAATTAACACTTTAATCAACTCTACCACACCTCTTGAAGAAAATGAAATTTCATGTAAATCATATGCAGTATTAAAATATACATATGCAAATAAATTATGATTACATTTTCAAATGCATTTCTCTGAAACAAATACATCACTCAATACAGAAGAACGCTCAGTGTAATAGGTGTAGAATAATTATAAGAATTTTCATCACATAAGAATTTAATGGGTCATGTGTCTTGTGCTTATCTCAACTGACTTACATAATCTGAAGACTCACTTGTTCAATATCCTACTTAAACAGGATTTCTAAAATGCATAAAATCTATCTTGGAATTACTATTCACCATCAGCCCCATGTAATACATAAAATCTTGTAGGACTTGCTGTGCTGCTGTAATATGATCCATAACTCAATACTCGTTATCAAATGGGGTGCAACCTATCAGTGATGTCACCTGCACCAACACATTTGTATAAAAAAATAAGACTTTTTACCTATGCTTCATGAAACTCTGGTAAGTAGCAAGAGATCTAAAATTTAGTTGATTCCCTTTACTTTTGCTCACAAAATACTGCAAAGAAACCCCATAAAATTTTATATCGTCATGCGCATGACTCATGTTTTACACATGGGTACCTACTTCAGCAAATGTCATTCTTTCTTACTAGCATAACATTTCTTCTTCAACAATTTGATACACAAAGGCACATTACTTTAAACACAACAGATTTTAGACGTAATTACCAAGCTTAAGTTTGCTGTCTTCAAGTCTCATGACACGCTTTTCGAAGTAAAAAATAAATACAACACAACACAACATAACAACAAACAGCCACATTCGTGGACCCATTACACGAAACACCATGGCTGGACGTATAGGGTTCAGCTACGTGATGCGCTCGTTCAGTACATGTCATTTAAATTTGTAATTTACATACTCCAAGTTTTCTGAAATGATAAAGTAAAGTGGAGTTGAAGTTTACATTAACATAGCAGAACATCCAACAGTTACTTCTGATCACTTTTCTTGCTACGTTTCGAAAATACATAACAAGTATATTCATATGATTAATGACTTTAAATAACAACTTACGAATTTCCGATCATATCACCATACTTAAACATTCCTTCCACTTTTATCGTAACCTACTGCAGCCAAACCGAGCTGGATCCCTCCACGCGGATTACATATAACGTACACTTACACACACACACACACACTACTGCAACATGCCTCTGTTCCTTTTTAGTGACATCTCATTAGGATTTGGTAACCTGCTTCCAACAGTCAAGCACTGGTAATAACGTGTTCACCATTCTCATGTAGTTGCAATGTCATAGTAATCTCTGTTAGTAATATAATCGGTGGTTCGCGCGACTGTGCAGTTGACGGAGTCGCATATGTTGCCAGCCCTGCGTGGCTCTTCTCTGGATTGGCTGTGGTTTAATTTCAAACGGATATCGGCTATTTAAATTTTCGTGTCATTGAGTTCTCACGACAAGCAACGGGTCAGTAATGTGATAGCCGCTTTGTGTATGTGATCTGCAAACTAATATTTTCAAGCTTCCGAGCCGCTAAGAAGCTGATTTGTAACCTTCATTTATTTGTTAAACGTCTTTAGTGCAATGGAAGAGAAATACAGTGGGATTTGTTTTCAAGTAAGTTACTTCGTCAATATACAGATTAATCTTCTTATTACAAGGAAGTATGTCCAGGAATGTAAACATTAATAGCACTTTGTTACACTTTCATACATAGTATATACCATGCCACTGGTAAGATAAAATTGCCACTGGGCATTTGCTGACTACGTACTAAGGAAATGGCTTGCTTCGTTGCGACGCAGTTTACTAGAAAACAGTGATCACACAGTTCTTTAGTTATACATTAGTACTATGTACTATATTTTCATCAGACAGTACAACAATAAAGGTAGATTTTATACAGATACATAAGTTATTTAAAACATTCCAAAATGCTTGGGCTTGTTCGCCATCTTCAGAGATACCACATCTTAAAATGTAGGTGGTTCGCCATGCTCAAATTTTACAAATGGGTTTTAGCCCACTTTTTGTTGCACAGTCTACCTTTTTTTGTCATCACATATATTTTAGCGTTCATATAAAAGCTTTGTCAGATAGTATGATGTCCTTACACATGCAGTTTTTTTGACATAAAATCTAGCCATTCAGGATAGAGCTACTTTGTTTCCTTTAGATGGGTTCGTTATTACGAAAATACCTTTGTGGACACACACAAAGAGCATTACAATCAACCGTAAGATAACATCTAAAAATTCTAGCCCTAAAGATCAATATGGCATGCTTGGGGAAGAGAAAAAAGCACGTAGTTCTGATTTGAAACCCCGAAGGAAAGAGACTGCTTGGAAGGCTTAGGCATAGATAGGAGGATAATATTAAACATATCTTAAAGAAATAGGATATGGGGGCATGGACTGGATTCATCTGGCTCAAGATAGCGACTAAGTGGTGGTTTCTACACAGTATCAAATATTTGGGGATTTCTGCACCATTGAGTTAATTAGGGCTACATTTCATTGAGTTCCTTGGGCTCCTGCTTGATAGGTTAAAATATTGGCTCACAGATCAGTTTTCCACAGTCCCTCCAGGCAAATGCCAGGAGAGTGTCCCAAATTAGGCCACAGCTGCTTGCGTATCCTTCAAACTGACTATTTCTTAATGATCCAATCATTCTCCACAGTACAGTCTGAGATGCTGAAAGCATCATTCAATAAGATATATATAAATAATTAAATAACATGATGTAGACACAATTTTAAATAGTACACATGTAGGCTTTGTGGTGTAACTGTAAATTAACATATTTATCATCACAATTGAAAAGATTTTGGCAGATGCTTGTAATTGGATTGCTTTGTTCTCAAAAATTTGTGTCAGTTGTAGGCATATCAAATTTAATTTTCCATACATGAAACAGGTGTGTTAATGTCTGACTACTTGAACTTAATTGTGGGAAACATTTTTAATTGTGTGTAGACCATTACAAGTTGTGACTGCTTGTAAAACCTACCCAAGTTACCATAAAATACACAATTTCAGTATTTTCATAACTCAATAACAAAAAGTATTACCTCTTTTCCTAGTTTATGTTGGGCTTAACTGTGTAGTACCAGTTTGACTACACCAGTTCCAATTGGAATACTGCAGCTAAGCAACCGTGCATGTGGTTAGTACTCACATGGGTGATTGCTGGAGAACACCATGTGCTGTTGCCATATAAAGCAGAAGATCAGAAAGTGTCTAGGCACCAGGGTCACCATGGTGCCTACCCTAATGCACATGTTTTTAATTGCACATATTTTAAAACCAGAAAATTAAATAAAATCTTTCAGGTATATGAAGCAGCCAAGGACAATGTTTCTCAGACCAGACATTGCACATGAAGTTTTGGATTTCATTATAAATTATTTCAGAAGTTAGTTATAATTTTTATTATATTTTCCCCTTTAATAATAATGTGGCACATTTATTTTAGGTAAAAATAACACCACATTCAAGAAGAAAACAAAAAACCCAAGATGAAGATACAGATGTTGTTCTTGTGTTGGCTCCTTTCAGTAAATATCCAAAGATTGTCTTTAATAATGTCAAAGTGGGAACATCAAAACGGCAACACATCATAGTAAGAAATCCCAATGATTCAAGAGTTGAGGTATGTCACTATAGACTTTATGAAACTTCCTGCAAATGCATATTTGACCTTACAAACAAACCATATATTTTTGTAATGCCAGTGACATACACAGAAGAGAGTAATGATCTCTTTTGGTTTGTGTGGCATGTCACATTTATGCACTTATGTTATGCAACATTTCTAAAAGTTTAAATGCTTAATTGCTTTTTATTTCAGGGTTACATTAATATACATTTCAAATGTTTAATTAGATTGATGCATGGTGTGTGAAATTATTGTCACCTGAATGTCATATGAGCTGTGGCTATTAAATAATAACAGTAGTTTCAAAAAATTACTTTATAATAAAATTACTGTATCTACATGTTCCCCTTCAGTATAATTTTCTTCAGAAGCTATGCACCACTCCATGCAAGTCTTTGAGGCCTCAAAGCATTGCCACAAGTAACTCTGCTGCCTTCGTAGGATACATTGTCCTGTAGTGTATTTCTTATCATTATTAGCCAATAAACACAACCATACAGCTCTAATATACTGGTTTTTCTTCAGAATTACCACATGTTTCAGCTGTCTACATCAATCATCATCAGCTAGACACTGAGGATGCTGATGTGGACAGCTGAAACATGTAGTAGTGCTGAATAAAAACCAAAATATTAGTTATGTATGGTTGTGTTTATTGGTTAATATAACACTTTACTTCTGCCTTCTCCATAAACCTTGCATAAATTGAAGGTTTTGATGATAGTTTTCATTATTCAGTTTTTTTTTAAGCCAGGCATGATTGTGGCAGATGTAAGAAACATTTATAAAACAAATAATTACTTGACACTGAGTCGGTGTATTGGACTGTGGTTATGTATGCAACTGGGGTAAATTCAGTGGTAAGTACTATATATTTACTGTGGCTGTCAAGAATCAAGGTCACAAACTGCATACACAGTCTCATTATTTAATAGTCGCACCTCATGTCCATATCTCATCAGGTTGTGCCATGCCAATCTTGTTTTGTCATTGTGTTAAATGACATATTTACTGTTTGTGTGTGTGTGGTTTCTTTATGCACATTCTTATGCAGGTACAACTAGATAGGCTTCCTCCAGAGATGCATGGGCTTACATTTAGCGCTGTAAAGTTTGGTGTGGAAGCACATGAAGATAAAGTGATTGAAGTGATATGGACTCCCTGTAAACCTGAATCATGGCATCATGTAATTCGAGTTAAAAATAGCCACCATCTTCGGCTGGACATTGGAATTGCTTGCACTTCTGTGGATCCACAAATGGTAAAAATGAAAGAACAAATAGCTATCTTTCAAGCCTGAATAGTTAAAAGACCAAGCCTATAGAACTGTGTTCTTTTGTCACAAGGATGGAAAAAATAAGCCAATAGAAGAAAAGTAATGTACCTACTCCTGAATAGTATTACAAGCCATTGCCTACTTCTTGATCTCAGTCACTCTGTGTTAATAATAAACCACTTATTATTTTCATTTATTCATAGAGGCTGGAACCTTATATTTTGTATTTGTTACACGATCAGAAATTATTGGTACATCACCCAGAATATTGGTTCAGTTTTGGAGACAGTCAGATGTTTAACATAATACAATTACCAGGAAAGGTTAGTAATGTGACTGTCTCCCCCCCCCCCCCAAAAAGGAAAAAAAAATAGGAAACAAAATTAGTAAAGAAAAATTAATAAAAATTCTTTATTTCCTAAAAGGGTTAAAAACTTTTTGGGAT
>Ga0131853_10016509_pt1 | contig 13471 bp, 7 predicted proteins | sample TergutLab28metaG_FD_92764 | JGI IMG/M metagenome (GOLD analysis project Ga0131853, IMG submission 92764) | Labiotermes labralis P1 segment gut microbial communities from Petit-Saut dam, French Guiana - Lab288 P1 (version 2) (version 2) | ecosystem: Host-associated > Arthropoda: Insects >... | reverse complement strand
GCTGTCAGCAAACCTGTATGACATATACCACTGCTGTGTGTACAGTGAAAAACTCCTGATGATGGACAGAGGAACTGTCCGAAACATGTAGAGTTTTATTCCAAAAATAAATTTGAGAAATTAATGCATCTAGTTGGATTTATTATAAGAATGACAAATTATGTTATAGTCCGTTCTAAGATGACGTGACAATTTAGAAAGCAGATGTGCTGCTAAAGTATTATTCTCTTTGATTATGAAACAATATACAAAACCCATGAAATTAAGAACATAGTATGCCAGTATTGTTCATCGCAATAATTATGGATATATTGTTGGCACTGTCACATTTATTCAGCGGAATTTGAAGAGAATTTATTTTTTTTTTTTTGCTGCGCATCGTAAGTTGTCAGTAGACTGCACACTTTAGACGACTTTAAAATCAATATGGACACTTTAATAATATCCTCAGCACGTAGGTCCATTCTGTTGTCCTCCTTTCTTTCTTTCTTTCTTTCTTCTGTTCTTTCTTTCTATTTCCTTTTCTTTCTTTCCTTTCCGATTTTCTTCCTTCGTCCTCAACATGATTCCGCCTTTCGCTTCTTTCGTCTTTCTCCTTATTTTAAAGCGCATTCCCAAAATATCGAAAAACTACTTTTAGTTTCGTCATGTCTGTCCGTCTGTGTGTCCATATGGAATAACTCGGCTCCCACTGGACGGATTTTTATTAAATCTGATTTCATTATTTTTCGAAAATATATCATGAATATTCAAGTTTTTTGAAAATCTGACAAGAACATTGCCACGAAGACCAATATACATTTTTAATAATATCTCGCTCATTTCTTCGTAGAATTACAAATGTTTCGGACACGTCGTCAGAGACAGCCGAAATGCTCATTTGATATGCAGTAACCCTTTTTTTCCGAACTTGTGCCGTTTATTAGAAAATGTGAAAGAATACTGTATAGCCGGGCATACCACAGATAAAAAAAAATGTTACTTATGTACATTTCACGCTGGATACCTAAGGCCACAAACACACACTTTGAATACGTAATACTCGTTGCTTTTCCACTGCAAAAATGGTTACACGAACACGTCTCAATGTTTCTTAATAAGCACATTGCCCGTATTGTTTCTTTCGCTTTTCTTATTCCTTTATGTCCCTATTTTCCACCTTTCCTCTTCTTTCAAACTTCCTTCTATCCTTACCAATTACCTCTGTACGAAACTTGACTGTACGAACAGGAGAGCACGATACAGCTCGTGTTACTGTATCGCCCTGCTGTGTAATGATACAATGTCACAGTCTCTATCCATTGTCGTTCACTGCATAACTGGATACGCGTCGTAGAGAAAGAGGCTATTTGTAATTTTCTATATTGTTGTGAAATGTCAAACCAGTTACTGTGACCGTTTCAGTGACGAGCATCCGGTGTTAGGAAAGTTCGACAGGCTACAACATTGTGTAAATTCAGAATGGGACAGTTTTCGCTGTTTACAAGTACGAAGTATATGTAAAATATGTAAATATTGTATAACACAAAAATTTAGTTTATAGCTGGCAGTAACTACAGTGTCTCTCGATTACAAGTACAAAGAGAATTAAAAATGTATTTGGAGAAACAGCCGGTGTTCTTGTTTGCCATCAGAGGGAACTGGAAGACACGTCATGAGCGAAAAGCATAATTTTTTAAAACGTTGAACCTGGTGGTATGTGTGTTGACTGTAGAAGCTTTAGTATGTTGAAGCAGGCAGCTATAAATATTCTGAGTTCGTGCGTTGTTAGGAGATTGTGACACATTCTACTGCCTGTAATTACGGGAGTGTATTATGTCGCCGAGTTGCAGCTGTGTAAGCTAGTTGTCACAACGGCTTTGCATGCTATAAAACATTTCCGCAGTGACTCACGCTTCAGACGACGAACGCCCTGCGAGGTACACTGAAGAGGCTTAAACAAGGTGAGATGTTCGTCAAAACAAGGAAGGGTGGGGGGTTTGAAATCGAGCATATGCTTTCGCCGGTCCTGGCGGCCGTGCGGTCTAAGTCGTAGTGCTGCGGCCGCTTCCTGGCTGGGATTGTGGTTTCGAATCCCGCCGGGGCACGGATGACTTGCCTCTTGTCAGTGTTGTGTGTTGTCAGGTAGAGGTCTCTGTGACGGTCCGATCCCTCATCCGGAGGAGTCCTACCGACTGCGGTGTGCGTGTATGAGTCATTGCGTGTGATCAGGTGCAAGAATAACCCTCTACTCCTGCAAAGGGTAGGTAGGAGGAAGTCAGAGGACGAAAGAAGGAAAGAAAGAAAGAAAGAAGGAAAGAGAGGAAGAAAGAAAGGAAAAAAGAAGGAAAGAAAGAGCGAACGAAAGAAAGAAAGAAGGAAAGAAAGGAAGAATGAAAGAAAGAAGGAAAGAAAGAAAGTAAGAAAAAACGAAGGAAAGAAAGAAAGAAAGAAAGAACATGCTGTGAATTTATTATCCAATTTCTGAATGTGGAGAAAAATATAAAGTAAATGAATTACGTACATAATGCGTTTGGAAACCATACAGAAATCTCGCTTCTGTTTGCTTCATAAGAAGTGTCGCGTCATCGAAGTTTGTCGTAGTTTTCTTCTGTGTTGTCAATACTATTGATTTAATATCACAAATTACAGTGTGCCTTCAGCAGTGTCAATATCTAACACCAATAATATAAGTTTCTCCCTTCGCAGTATTCGTTTAAACATAATTTATTTGTTCTTGTTCTTCTTCACACTGCGGTCGAACCCGGTTATAACGACATCGGTTCATACGACACCTCGTCTATAACGTCAGATATCTTGTGTTACCAATTCTTCACTGTTAACCACGATGTTATACTCCTCCGTTATAACATCACTCGTTTATAACGACACAAAATGTTCAGTGCGTTTCGTGATGTTATAACCGAGTTCGAGTCTGTGTTATGTGCTGTAGCCTTATGATTTTCTCTCTTCTATGCTCGTAACATACTCCATCCAGTTTTATGTTCTTGTGACCGTGCATCATGGAACGTATGGTGAAGAGAGATAAACCAACAAGATGCAACTAATCCGATGTTTATTATCAAACTTCTATCTCAACATGTTTTGGGCATCATTATGCCCATCATCAGGAGAACAAGACCGTGTATTACTGCATATGGTGTTCTACACTGGTTGTGCTGGCTGTGGTTGTGTGGAGCTGGGTCGTAAGCACAGCGTACGACAACCAGCACAACCAGTGCAGAACACCATGTGCAGTAATACACGGTCTTGTTCTCCTGATGATGGGCATAATGATGCCCGAAACATGTTGGCCTTCACACAGTGCAAACAGCTTACAACCCAGCTCCACACAACCATAGCCAGCACAACCAGTGCAGAACAACAAATGCAGTAATACACGGTCTTGTTCTCCTGATGATGGGCATAATGATGCCCGAAACATGTTGAGATAGAAGTTCGATAATAAACATCGGATTATTTGCATCTTGTTGGTTTATCTCTCTCCATCCTATATTCCAGCCGTCTCACGCCTCTCTGTTAAGGATGACGTCACTGTCTGGTAACATCTGTAACTGATAAATCTTTGTCACTGATAAAATCAGTTTGTAGCAGCGAGCTGCAGATTGATTTTAATTGCATTATGGAGTGTTGGAATTTTGTGTGTAGTATTTACGGTACCACAGCTATTGCAGGTAGTGATTCATAGCTGTAATAGTCTAACGGCAGAGGCGTGAAGGATAATTTTGGGTTGTGGTTGTGGTCGTATAAATTCACTGTTTTGTAGAGTTGCGGTGCCAGACGAAGTAATTTATGTTCCTCCATCAGGACGTTTTCTGCGTGTCTCGACCTATACATTAAAGTAAAATGTGTCGACTTCGGAAATCAAAATTAGGTTATGTTTTCTCATTCTAAATTCCTTATCGCGCAGTGCAAAATATACGTACCCTGATTAAGTTAGAAATGTTGTGATTGGTTCATTTGACGTCCAGGTGACCGCGCATCGTGATAAATTCTTATAATAAAACCAACTGGATGCACTAATTTCTCGAATTTATTTTTGGAATAAAACTCTACATGTTTCGGACAGTTTCTCTGTCCATCATCAGGAGTTTTTTTACTGTACACACAGCAATGGTATATGTCATACAGGTTTACTGACAGCTTGCGGGCAGGATCAAGACGTTCCGTCCTGATCCTGCCCGCAAACTATAACTGTAACCTGTATGACATATACTATTGCTGTGTTTACAGTAAAAACTCCTGATGATGGACAGAGAAACTGTCCGAAACATGTAGAGTTTTATTCCAAAAATAAATTTGAGAAATTAGTGCATATAGTTGATTTTATTACAAGAGTTTTGATTGGTGTTGTGAGATTAAAGAAATCAAACTCAGAATTTCCTTAATTGGTCCGATACCTACTAATATCGTAGATGTATATAGATATGCCCATAGGGTGTAGTGCTAAAAGTATTTTGATTACAAAGGACTTGAATGAAGCTGTTATTTTGTGGATGTGAACATCCAGCGTTTGGTTTTCAGTTAAGAAGATTTGGTACATTTTTTGATGTGATTGTGTGCTGTGTGAGAGACACGTAACTGCATGCTGGAAGAACTACAGTTATCTTCTGAGTAAAGTACTGTTCCTTCTACAGTCACGAGCGTACGCTTTCACAAAATTACATTACGCCATTTCCCAAAAGCCTCTAATCAGGTGCCATTTGTTGAACGTTGCGAAAATATTAAAAAAAAAGCTATGAGAGAAAATGTTATCTCTAAGAAGTATAATGTAATGTAAATAAGTATTGTTATGTATTAACGAGGAAATTTTATGATTTTCTGCATATCATGTGGAATATTTAGAATTTTATGCTTCAGTTTACGATATGTTGAGGTACGCGGTGGCGCAGTTGGTTGAGGCACTGCTCTACTACAAGCCGGAAGGTCGCGGGTTCGATCCCCGATGGTGTCATTGGAATTTTTCAATGACGTAATCCTTCCAGCCTTGCTATGGCCCTGGGGTCCACTCAGCTTGTAACAGACATAAGTACCAGGAATATTTCCTGGGGGGTAAAGGTGGCCGGTGCGTAAGGCTGACAAACTTACTAGCTTCATGTGTCGACTGTCTTGAAATCTGGGAGCCTCAACCTCCTGGAACCGTCAGGGCCTGTCCAGGCCTGTCATGGGATAGCTTATACGATGTTACAAATACGATACGATATTTATTTACTGCAATTGGGTTTCCACCCGGTGACACTGGGCCTTACGCTTGTACGTAAAAGGCAAAGTACAGTAACGTGAATAAGGAATGACAATACACAATCACTGAACACACGAAATAGACAACAAAACATGTAAAACAACAAAACAACGATAACAAGTGTAATAACAACTTAAAATGGATTGCAGCATAACAACGATGAATGACACATAACAAGAAATTCAAGGACAAACTGCGCAAACAATGGAGCTATATGCTGTACATTAGCACTCATTACGTAACTATCAATAAATGCTACATTCACTTCACAGAAACCTTCACTTCACTTCACTTCACTGAGATGAAAGCGTAAAGTTTTCTCTGGCCACACTACGAAGGCGTGTAATTGAGTAGAGATACGTAGCCCACTCATTTTTTACCTCGGCAGTAGTTCGAGGTGAGTGGTTAACCATAAGCCCCAGCTGCTTTACCCGCCGTAAAGAATCCTTGTACTCAATTAAAAGGAGGATGGGTGAGCCCCAAAGCTGATATAGACGTTCCCGTTAAGAGAAAAGTCGTTCAACGCGTGACACATGCCTTAAAGTGGCTACGTTACTTAGGCCGAGATAACAGACGTATAGAATAGATACAGAATTTGGGTGTGGGGACCAACTGAGGAAGATTCACACGGATGGCTACTGCGCACACACAAGTTAAATTGTTCCTGCACCGATCTAATTATATAACCTTTTCCATCATCTCTTTCCTTCCAATCGTACTAATGGCCCAAGCAGTTAGGCGGCTCCAGTTTCGATTGCCCCTTATTAGAGTTGTCACATTTTCAAATATGGACCCAGAGACTGGCTGTGCTGGCATTCGCTAAATTGCGAAAAACGACTATTAGCTTCGTTATGTCCGTCCGTCCGCATGGAACAACTGGGTGTAGCATTAGGTGTGTCGCGCGAGCAGTGTGTGCAGCAACACATGTAACAATAGTTGCTTTGTTCTGCGGGAGCAGTCTGCTGCGTAGCTCGAACTGTATCGGAGCAGCAGAGTACGAAGCTGGACAGTCAGTGAGTGCGAACGTTAATGAACGGTGCACTGGCGAGAATTGTCACCTATACATTTTAGTTGTAAATGCTAGTACTCCATACTCTTACAAATAAAACTCCATTATATTCTACTTGGGTATTATTGAGAGTGTGTGCGGCCTGCCCGACTCCCCGTCTTAACCAGAGTTACGAGCTCCGTCCTCCCTGGGAACAACATCTAAGGTACGTTCCTCATCGGGTCCGCAACGCATACAACATGGGCTCCAACTCGATGGATTTTCATGAAATTCGATATTTGAGAATTTGTAGAAAATCTATTGAGAAAATTCAGTTTTAATTAAAATCTGACAAGAATCAAGGGTACTTTACATGAAGACCATCATCATCATCATCGTCATCATCATCATATATCTGTCATGGAGTTGGGCCACTTGTTGACCCGTTCCGGTCTCACGTACCCAGAAGTCTCTTCAAAGGTCTACCATGATTCCTTCTGGCAGTTGGGGAGTAGTATTTCATTACCCTGGGTAACGAAATACTACATGAAGATCAATATACATTTTTACCACATCTCACTCATTTCTTCTTAGAATGAATAATGTTTCAGACAAACGTAGAGAAAATCAAAACACACATTTTGTGTTCAGTAACTTTTCTTCGAAAAATCCTGCCGTTTGTCAGATAATGTGGAAAAAAAAAAATATGGTACAGCGGGGCAGGCCACGGATGAAAGTATGGTGCATGCGCATTGCATGCTGGATACCTAAAGCTACAAATACACGCACTCAGGTTGTGTAACACTCATTGCTTTTGAACAAAAACAATATTTGCACGAACGCCTCCCAGTACGTTGCCTCTCTTGTTGTTCTTGTTCCCCTTAGTCTCTTCGGCAAAATGGTGATACATTACACTGAAGTGGTCCACAAAGGACATACGAAATGGAATGATTGAATATCGAGCATGTGCTTCATTGAACATCTGTGATGAGACCACGGGAAGGACCTCATGGGTGGACCTCCTCCACGCCTTCGTTTCTTTAACTGCAACATACTTCTCTGTATTCCTCCGTCATCTAACAATCTAGGCTTTCTTTTGACAGGGATGTTTGCAGTTACACCCACATAGTAACATTCTGTAACGACAGAAAATGTGGGATCTTTTTGTAGGAAAGACAACAGTGGGCAGGTATCTAACAAACACGAAATTAATTCGAAACCCCCGGACTTAGCAGGAACCTAACAATGATTTAGGTTTCTGTGACCGTGTATCGGGAGCAAATTGTGAAGTGAGAGAGAAAACCAACAAGATGCAACAGTTAGATGTTTATTATCAATACTTTCTCAACATGTTTCGGGCATCATTATGCCAATTTTCAGGAGAACAAGACGTGTGTTACTGCACGTGGTGTGCTGCGCTGGTTCTGCTGGATGTGGTTGGTAGCGGTTGTGGGGCGCTGCGTTGTAGGGTGCGAGCACTGAGAGAACAGTAACCTTCACAGTGCTCGCACCCTACAACGCAGCGCCCCACAACCGCTACCAACCACATTCAGCAGAACCAGCGCAGCACACCACGTGCAGTAACACACGTCTTGGTATCCTGAAGATGGGCATAATGATGCCCGAAACATGTTGAGAAAGTATTGATAATAAACATCTAACTGTTGCATCTTGTTGGTATTCTCTCTCAGGAATGATTATCGCAAACTTAATTAAGTTTCACTCCAGCACACCTGAAATTTCGTCCACAAAATTACTGACATCTCGACATCAACTAGGCTGCAGCAGGAATGGCCACAACGCCGTTCGCGCCCGTCACGGGTGCAGCTGGCGCCAAGTTACCTGTAAAAAAAAAATAGTAACCAAAACGTCTCATAAAGAGCATTCTAAAACAGACCACTAGGGCATCTGGTGAACTCACTAGCAACCATTACTTTCTTATATATACAGGGTTGCTGATAAGTCCTTAGCCCGACCAGGAACGAAAAGAGCTAATGTTTCTGTCAGAATTACGTTAATTTCCTTCGGCGCCTTGCCTTGCAAGAAAAAAAAACTTGATGACAGCTCGCGTCTCGATGTTGTTGAAATCGCGCGCTTCCGTGACATGCTTCCGAGCTTGTTTCCTTCCTGGTCGAGCTAAGGACTTATCAGCACCCCGGTATTACAGGAAGCGCTAGCTGCTTTCTCTCACGCAGTGCGCAGTGTTGTTACCGTACGCAGATTGCCTTCTAAAGTACTATTCCCGAAACTGTTTTTAGCTGGTCGCTCCTGTGGACTGTACTGTGAGTAGTCGATATAGACCACAAGTTCATTTCCTGATCAAATGTCACCTGACGACACTTGGCGAACAAAAACGCTCAGATTCACAGCCGCGTTGCTGTTTCTCCGTTCCTCCCAGTGCTGCTGTCCCTGTTTCAAAGCTACGATACCTGCACGTATTGCATCACTGTTCCTTTCAAATGCATTTTCACTGAGTACTGCATCGATTGCTCACACTAAATTGAAGTATTTCTGTTACTGGATTAATTAAAAGTTGGTATCACTATTCCGGATTCTCTAGGACGCGATATTGCCTTTTTTGTCCCTAGAAGCCCTGATACATAGAATTTTTATCACCCTGTATCTATATCTCATGTCACAGTATTTTATTCCGCAATTTTTACAGTAATTTGGCCAATTCTGGGACAGACTTGAGATGTAATACTATCTCCAGGGAGCAGATCCGTTTTGCAGAAGCTAATATTTCCTCAACTAGTCAAGATATTGCCTGCCCTCTATCGAATCCTGTGATTCACATCCGTATTCTTCAGAACCCGCTTTCTTCTGGAACACAGAAATCCAATACAGCTATAAAACACCCTATTTCCTGAAATCCGTTTTTAGGTCCTTCCGCAAAGCGACTGCGAAAGGCAGCCACTAGCCTTGTACTGTCCGTCCTAGTGGAAGAGATCGCCTCATACATGCACTGATTTTAGTGAAAATATATATTACGGATTTTTATTAAAATTTGTTGAATTCTGAACGTTGTGAAATCCGGCTGGGAAATAAAGACGTTGAAGAATGGCCTGCCTGCATTTGCGATATTGTCTGGCTTGTCAACAGATCAACTTAAATCTGACGTCTCATTAGCTAGCTGTGAGATATCACATTAAATGAGCATTATTAGTCTAAGTCTCTTGGGAAGTTAAGGTAAAACGTATAGCATGCTGAGAGGAAAACTCTTCCCTGAAATGGTTTACCAATTGAAAATGAAGGGGAGACTGACGCACTAGAATATCCAGCGATGTTAACCGCTGCTAAAATTATAAATATGTTTCATTTAGAGAAAAAATGTGTTTTATTTCGATATAGGCAGGGATAGCTCAGTCGGTATAGCGACTCGCTACGGGCGGGACGGTATGGTAATCGAATCCCGGAGGGGGGAGATTTTCCACACAAATCCAGAGCGGCTCTGGAGCCCACCCAACCTCCTATAAAATGAGTACCGGGTCTGTATCCCGGGAGTAAAGCTGCCGGGGCATGGCGTTCACCATCCACCCCATCTAGCCCCGAGGTTAAAAAAAAATTGGAGCTATACCGCTGTTTCCCCCACTGGACCTGTTCTAGGGTGACATTTAGTTTACCTTTTATGTTTTATTTCGAGTGTTTTGCCATCCACAGGATGCCCCTTCCTTCTCTGCAGCTCCTTTCAGCATTCCTAACACCATTTAACTCTTTAAATACGATAACAAACAGAACTACAATGAAACCTTCAGTTCTTACCGCCCAGTCAACGTAATGTTTCTCGATTATGAAAATCGAACCAATTACTGGACCGGGTAGCTCTCAGTCGGTATAGCGACTGAGCTACGGGCTGGACGGTCCGGGATCGAGTCCCGGTAGGGACGAGATTTTCCGCCCGTCCAGACCGGCCCTGGGGCCCACCCGGCCTCCTATAAAATGTGTACCGCGTCTTTCCCGGGGGTAGAGTGCGGCCGGGGCGTGCTGCTGACCACTCACCCCCATCTAGTGCCGCGGTCATGGACGAGTAGAGCTATACCTCTACCCACCCTCTGGGCCACACCAGGCCTGTAACAGGATCACATATCATTTACTGCTCTGCAAAGAAACAATCATTGTTCTGGGATTCATAACAAACAGTTAAATTCAATATGTGGGCAGAACGCAAAAGTTCTTCTTATTAAACCGGCCAGTAAATATAGTAGCCACTGTGCGTTGGATGTTCTATGCATCCATACATCCCTTTAACTAAAGCAAAAGGTGCTAAATTTGATTTCGGTCTCGTGTACTTATTCGCTTTTAATGAGGCAGTGTTATAAATGGTTCTTGCTGATACAGGGCCCCACCCCACTTCCTATCGCCCCGGTTACCCTGACAGTGTGTAATTTATTGCAGTAGATTGTATATTTTCCATCACTCAAGCGAACGTAAGCTTTATGTTCAAGCCAGCCTTGTGTGAATGTGTTCATTCAAGTGCAACACTTCAGGATCAGAAAAGCGCCACTTCCCCAGAGCTAAAGCTTAGCTCAAATCTGTGGCAATATATTACAGGTTCACGTAAATGCATAGTGGAAATATCCAGGCCACTAAAAGCGTAACGGTTTGTATCATTTACGTAAATTCTGTGTGTAAACTTATCCAACTGTTTGAGGCAAAACATAAAGTAGTTTGTGTTAAATTACCTCATTTTGTTTTTGTCACTTGTTGCTTCCCATTTTCACCGCCCCTTCTTGTAAACGGCCCGTGTATTACACTTCATTTCATTTCCGCTTTAAAAAAAAATCCTGTAGACTTACGCGCGTTTTGTTGTATGTATATTATCTATTAGAATGTAATGGGGCAGGGTCGGGATAGCTCAGTAGGTGTAGGGTCTCTCTGCGGGCTGGTGTGTCCGGGATCGAATCCCGGTGGGGGGGGGGGGAGCGAGAATTTCCACAAACTTCCTGACGGACCCTGAGATCCACCCATCCTCCTGTACGATATGGACCGGGTCTCTTTCGCCGGGGGTAAAGCGGCCGGGGCGTGGCTTTGACTGCTCATTCCCATTTGGGGGTCGAGGTTACAGAAAGAGTAGAGGGGCTATACTTTAGGACTTTGTAGCCTGAACTTTGGTTTTCGAATTTATGTAATGATCCAGCTAATTGGGGATGGGTTAGACGAAATGTACCGGAGGATTTGGCTCAAAAATTGAAGCCGTCTGATTTATTAAACAGTATAAGAGGATACTGAGTTGTGTGTAACGTCTGCGAAATGAAGGTAAAATTATTGTTGGGCAGGTTTTTAAAATATGGGAGTTGAAGAATACGTTCTGACAGTACAGCAGTTCGTTCTGCAAGAAAATCTAACATTGGTGGTAAAATTCTGCAGCCAATTGCCCCCCAGTACTTAGAAATGCAAACGACAGAACGGAGCTTACGTTAGTTTAGGTTAGGTTAGGTTAACATATTCCGTCGCCTGTGGGATCATAATAATTCCTAATGAAACATGTGTGAATTGTGTTCGAACCCGGGGGGGGGGGTTGTGCTGGGCGGAGCGGACTTCGAATCCCGTCCTAGACAGGAGATTTTCTCCGCCAAATCTTCCACACCTGCCTTGATGCCCAACCTGCCTTTACTCCATTGGCTGCCGGAGTAAATTCCCGCGTGTAATGCGATCAGAGCGTGATGCCAAGTATTGATCTTCAACTGGTGCCGAGGCTGGGACTGAGTGGAGCTATGCCTCCGCTTCATCTTTGTAGTTTCGCGGAATGAACGTGGACAAATTATGTGAATTCCGTTCTTACGCAGGTCTTCTCCATATTCGATCGCCTCCTGCTCATCTCTCCATTCGGCTTTGACGTTTACGTGACCGCGCATCGTGGTAAATTCTTATAATAAAACCAACTAGATGCACTAATTTCTCAAATTTATTTTTGGAATAAAACTCGACATGTTTCGGACAGTTCCTCTGTCCATCATCAGGAGATTTGCACTGTACACTCAGCAGTGGTATATGTCATACAGGTTTGCTGACGGAGGAGTAGGATCAGGACGGAACTGCAGTTCCGTCCTGATCCTGTTCGCAAGCTGTCAGCAAACCTGTATGACATATACCGTTGCTATGTGTACAGTGAAAAACTCCATATGATAGACAGAGGAACTGTCCGAAACATGTAGAGTTTTATTGCAAAAATAAATTTGAGAAATTAGTGCATCTCGTTGGTTTTATTATAATAATCTCCGTTCGGCCTTTATTTGGACAAAGCTAATAACTTAAAAAAAGACCAACACTTCGTGTCAGTTTATTTTGAAATGTACTGTACCTGAGTGTTGTACCTCTCTAGCTTTATTTAATTCTGAATATTACATGCCTCCTGCGGCACGCGGTTGCACAGTTGGTTGAAGCAATGCGCTACAAGACGGAAGGTCGCGATTTTTATACCAAATAGTGTCATTGTCTTTTTTCATTGACATAATCCTTCCGGCCGCACTATGGCCCTGGGGTCGACTCAGCCCCTAACGGAAATGAGTAGCAGAAATATTTCCTATGAGGGGTAAAGGCAGCCGGTGCATAGGGCTGACAACTTTACTACCTTCAATTGCCGATTGTCTTGAAATCTGGGAGCCTCAACCTCCTGGAACTCTCAGAGCCTGTCCAGGACTGCAATGGGATTGCTTAATCTTTATACATGCCTCCAGAATTCGATTTACTTGAACAGTATGAAATACACCAGCTGTTTTCTTTCATAATTAGAGCTGTATAGATGAATTTCTAAGCGACATCTCGGATCCATTTACCTTCACAGCAGACAGACAGACAGACAAACAGTTCGGTATCAGACTTACTTATTTTAAACCTTTAATTACCACCACCAGTTTCAGAGAAATATTTTCTTTTAGCTGTCTAGAATGGTTTTTGTTCCTCTGTTTTCTGCCATGGATTATTTAGCGGTGCTGTACGTAACTGTACAGTGTGCAGAGACTTGATAAATTGGAGTAATAAATTGCAGCATCTTGATGGAACCAGACACGTCCAAGGCATAAAAAAATGTTGCAAAAGTATAATATCCCAAGTTCGTAGTTTTTCTTATACAACATTTATCAATTTTTTTAAGCTCATGTTTCCGTGCATCTTAATTCAATATTAATAAAAATCCAACCAGATGCAACAGTATACAGATATTTATTTACTGCAAAGTCACTCTACATGTTTCGGGTGTCACAGCACCCATCATCAGGAGTACTAAAAACTGTAACCGCAGC
>Ga0131853_10016507_pt1 | contig 13473 bp, 13 predicted proteins | sample TergutLab28metaG_FD_92764 | JGI IMG/M metagenome (GOLD analysis project Ga0131853, IMG submission 92764) | Labiotermes labralis P1 segment gut microbial communities from Petit-Saut dam, French Guiana - Lab288 P1 (version 2) (version 2) | ecosystem: Host-associated > Arthropoda: Insects >... | reverse complement strand
CTTTTATTTTATCATAAAATTTTTTAATAATCATAAAAACGATATTTCTTTCCAACAATCACATCATCAAGTGATATTCCATTATTTAGGACTTGAAAGTCATGAATAATCGTTTCAATCGAAACTGGCAGGCGTTGTCCTTTTTTCTCAACAATTGATAGTATGGTATCTCCAGGTTGAATCACTTGGAGATAAATTTTTTCTTCATCAAATTCAGTATAACTAGATGATTTTACTAGTGTTTGATGGGCTTCTTGGCTAACTTCTCCCCCAGGTGATAACGGTAGTGTGCCCCTAGTAATATCGTGATAAGTAGCATAAATAGCAGCAATACAAAAACAAAATATAAAAAAGCGAAGCATATACAACCCTCCAGTAGGATAATCAATATATGCTTCGTTTTTAAGTTTTAGAACGAAATGTCATCATTAGCATTTTTTTTAGGCACTTTAATAATGGCACTCACTAACATAGTGAGACTAACAAAAAAAGTAATTGCATCTCGAAATGCTACTGAAACTTTTAAAGAATCCATGATGAAAAAGAATAGTACTGCTAATGATAGGGAATAAACAGCCATCTTCCAAACACCTGAAAATTGTACTGCTCTTGCTGTTGTTTGAGCCACTAAGGTACCAAGGATGGCTAGCATAAAAATTGTGAAAAAAGTAATTAGCAGTAAGATGAAATAGCTAGAAATCCAAATGGTGATTAATATTAATGTTAAGAATGTATTAATAAATTGTAAAATGTCACCTTTGGATAGGTTACTCCAGTTTGTATCTCCATAAGTTATTTCTATGAAGTTGTTGGTGATGACATTGGCCATGACCATACGATCTTTTAAGAAAGCAAATTGAGCATTATAAATATTCTTCACATCACCGGGTTCTACTTCTCCAGTGCTATCAAACAAAACCAGTTCACTTAAAAAAGTGGTAGTGAATGGTTGGTCTTTATTCATCTGCAGTTGGCCATTTTCAATTGCAAATTGATTTTCTTCTATGCTCAAATGGTGCTCTATTTCATTTTTAGTTTGATTGATTTCAGAAGTCGCTAGCATCATTTGAGGAATAAATATTAAAAAAGAAAGAAAAAATATAAATAGAATCGTTTTACCGATTGTTTGATGCCGGAATTCCGCGATTTTATGAGTATTAAATAGGGAATAGTAAAATTGTCTAAAAATATTCAATGTATATCCATCCTTGATTATCTCGTTTAAAGCATAAAGCTATTGTAGCTGATTAAAATAAGTGAAATCAAGTTTTTTTATTATTTAGAAATTGTCGAAATTAAAAAAAGGTGCTATTATTAAATTGTAATAATTATTATTAAGAAAGAAGGAAAACGACAATGACGTATACTTTACCTAATTTACCGTATGCTTATGATGCATTGGAACCACATTTGGATGCGAAAACATTAGAGATTCATTACTCTAAGCATCACCAAACTTACACGAATAACTTAAATGGTTTGATAGCAGGACATGAATCATTCTTTAATGGAAAAACGATTGAAGAAATTTTAACGAATGTGGATGCTATTCCTGCAGCTATTCGCCAAGGCGTGATTAACCAAGGAGGAGGTTATGCTAACCATAATTTCTTCTGGAGCATCCTATCTCCAAATGGCGGAGGCGAACCAACAGGTGAGTTACAGGCAAAAATCAACGACACATTTGGTAGCTTTGCTGAGTTTAAAAATTTACTAAGTCAAGCATCTATTACGCAGTTTGGATCAGGATGGGGATGGCTTGTACTAAATGAGCAAAAAGAGTTAGAAGTCATTAAAACAAATAATCAAGATTCACCATTAAGCATTGGGAAAACCCCGTTACTAGTAATTGATGTTTGGGAACATGCTTATTACCTAAAATACCAAAATCGCCGTCCGGAGTTTGTTGAAGCAATTTGGAACGTGATTAATTGGGATGAAGTAGCTAAACTTTATCAAGAAGCAAAATAAGTAGCGAAGGTGTCTGTATAAGACATTTGCTTAGATTCAGGAAAAACTTTATTTAGAAAGGTCTTTTCCTGAATCTTTTTTTATAATAAAATGAATGTAATCTATTTTTTGCAGGAGGCAAGTTTTGAAGAAGATACGAGAAAAGAAGAAGCTAACGTTACCGATTCGGATTAATATATTGTTTTTTGTGGTTTTTTTGCTATTTTCAGTTTTAATTTTGCAATTAGGTATGTTGCAAATTGTGGATGGTAGAAGTTTTGCTGAGGAAGTAAATAAGACAAAGACAGTAATATCGGAGAAAAGTGTTCCGCGTGGCAGAATTTTTGATCGTAATCATGAATTGATGGTTGGAAATCAACCGATGTATTCGATTACTTATAGCAGATCCCAAAGAACAACCAATGAAGAAATGTTAGAAACGGCTGAAAAACTGGCAAAATTGATTGATATGGATCTTGAGAAAGTACGTGATCGTGATAAGCGAGATTATTGGTTGATTAAGAATCCTGATGAAGCGCGAGACTTAATTACTGATGAGGAATACAAGTTAGTTGATCAAAAGAAATTAAAACATAGTGACACCTATCAAAAACAGTTAGAGCGTATTCCTGCAGAAGAAATTGATAATATGTCAGACGAACAATCGAATGTAGCAGCAGTTCTCAAGCGATTTCGTGAAGGATATGCATTGTCAGAGCAAATTGTAAAGAACAAAGATGTGACAATTGAAGAGATGTCTCGTGTGAATGAGCATTTGGCAGAATTGCCGGGAGTTGATACAACGATTGATTGGGATCGAGAATATTTTCAAGGGACAACACTCAGGTCAATATTAGGTAAAGTTTCAACAAGTGCAGAAGGATTGCCAGCAGAAAAGGTGGACTTCTATCGCTCGCGCGGCTATGCCTTAAATGATCGTGTCGGTAAATCTTATTTAGAGTTGCAGTATGAAGATTTATTAAGAGGTCAAAAAGAAAAAACAGTGAACATTACGGATCGTGGTGGTAAAGTTTTAGGTGTTGAATCAGTGACCCCCGGTCAAAATGGCAAAGACTTAGTGCTGACTTTTGATGTGGAATTTCAAAGAAAAGTAGAGAAAATTTTAGAAGAAGAATTAAAGAAGCTCAAGCGATCTGGCAACTCAATGTATTTAGATCGGGCTTTTTCAGTGATCATGAATCCTCATAATGGTGAAATTTTAGTGATGGCTGGAAGACAATATATACAAAATGAAAAGACAGGCAAATATGAAATGAGGGATATGTCACTAGGAACATTTACGACTTCATATGCGATGGGGTCAATCGTTAAAGGTGGAACAGTGTTAACTGGCTATGCAACAGGTAAGTTATCAATGGGGCAATGGCATTACGATACGCCAATGAAAATTGCCGGTACACCAACGAAAGGCTCATGGATGAATATGGGTAACGTTAACGATTTAACAGCATTGCAGAAGTCTTCAAACGTGTATATGTTCAAAACAGCAATTGATATTGGGGGAGGGCGTTATGTCCCCAATTCATCATTGCAAATTAACCCGGATGCATTTCGGTTGATGCGTAATCATTATTCTCAATTCGGTTTAGGTGTCAAAACAGGAATAGATTTACCTGGTGAGCAAATTGGTACTAGGGGTACGGACACGCTTCCGGGATTGCTAATGGATTTATCGATTGGTCAGTATGATACGTATACACCTCTGCAAATGGCGCAATATGTATCAACGATTGCCAATGGCGGTTACCGTGTTCAACCACATATTTTGAAAGAGGTGTATGATCCACCAACTGATATAGAGGATCCGGATGTGACACTTGGAGCGCTTTATAGTCAATTTGAACCTGTAGTATTAAATCAGTTAAGTAATACACCTGAGGAAATTGCTCGAGTGCGAGAAGGCCACAGACTAGCGACACAATCGCCGGGAGGTACTGCTTACGGTTCATTTGCAGGTGCTTCGTATAAACCGGCTGGAAAAACAGGTACTGCTCAAGCATTTTATGATGGTCCAAATCGGATAAAAGGCACACCACCACCAGCAACGATTAATTCAACTTTTATTTCTTATGCACCGCATGATAATCCGGAAATTGCGATGGTCGTTGTTGTACCATGGGCGTATCAAGTAGATCAAACTAATGTTAGTATGTTGATTACTAAACGTATTAATGATGCATATTTTGCTCTGAAAAAGGAAAGAGCAAAAAAGTAAGTGAAAGGTTCAATGTTGTTCCCAGGTATATGGGCGATGGTTGTGTTATATAGCAGAAGGTAGCTTTTCGGCTTTTTCCGAAAAGCCCTTTTTTATTTTGTGTACTTTTTATTGGGTGGACGGTTGTATTTTACAATTTGCCAAACTAGAATGAAGTGAATACTTTGCTTTTCCAATCGGTTATTGTATGCTGAAAGTAGGATAAGTGGGAGTAAGGAGGCAAATAGATGAAGATGTTAGAAATCAATGGATTGCGGAAAGACTTCAAAGGCACCAAAGCTTTAAAAAATGTCACTTTTGATTTAAATGCTGGTGAAGTACTTGGTTATATTGGACCAAATGGTTCAGGAAAATCAACAACGATTAGGGTCCTACTTGGTATCCTAAAAAAAACGGACGGTGATGTACGAATATTTGGCATGGATCCTTGGAAAGATGCAATCGCCATTCATAAAAAGGTTGCTTATGTTCCTGGCGATGTTAACCTTTGGCCAAACCTTACTGGTGGAGAAATCATTGATTTATTTATGAAACTGCAAGGGACTGGGCAGAAAGCGCATCGTGATGAACTGATCAAAAGATTTGATTTAGATCCTAAGAAAAAAGCTAGAAGTTATTCAAAAGGGAACCGGCAAAAGGTCGCCCTCATTGCCGCGCTTGCTAGCGATGCAGATCTTTATATCTTTGATGAACCAACGAGTGGATTAGATCCGTTAATGGAATCGATTTTTCAAGAAGAAGTTAGGAAGCTAAAAAATAAAGGAAAAGCCATATTACTTTCCAGCCATATTTTAAGCGAGGTGGAAAAACTTTGCGATCGTGTAGCCATTATAAAAAGCGGAGAAATCATCGAAACAGGTACACTTGAAGAACTGAGGCATTTAACAAGGTATGTTTACACGATTGAAGCAAGAGAAGAACCCACTTCTTTAAAAGAATTGGCGGGTATTCATGATTTAGAGATTAAAGGAAAAAAAGCCACTTTCCAAGTTGATAGCGATCACGTAGAGACGGTTCTAAAAGAAATGATGAAACATCATGTCGTCAAACTTGAAAGTATACCACCAACGCTTGAAGAACTGTTTATGCGCCACTACGAAAAAGAGAGGTAAAGTAGCATGAAGAAAGCAAATATAATGTTATTTCATTTAATTCGTCGAGATAGAGTGAAGCTTATTTTTTGGATTTTTGGACTTGTGGCTTTTTCTGCAGCTGGCGCTTCTCCCATTTCTGAACTTTATGGTGGTTCAAAAGAACAGCTTATCGGTATGTATGAAACGCTTCAAAATCCAGCAATGATTGCTTTGCTTGGACCGACATCGGCAAGTGTTGATAACTATACTGTGGGTGCTTTGTATGCCCATGAGATGATTTTATTTACTGTCATTATCTTTGCGATCATTAGTATTTTACATGTAGTTGCTCGTACTCGTGGTGAAGAAGATGCAGGAACAACGGAGTTGATTCGATCTTTTGAAGTTGGAAAGCTTGCCAATACGACCGCTGTTATTGGAGAGATGTTCTTGATTCATGTGATGATGGCTTTTCTTATTGGCATCGTAATACAAAGTCAACAGATCGCTACTATGGATGATTTTTCTAGCAATTTGCTTTTTGGGGCAACTTTAAGTATGCAAGGCTTTATTTGGTGTTGTATTGCGCTTCTTTATGCGCAGCTTAGCAATAGTGCAGCTGGCGCAAAAGGGTTAAGTTTTGCTACTTTAGGATTATTTTATATGGCTCGTATCGGTACAGATATGAACAATGCCGATTTATCTTGGCTGAATCCACTTAGCTGGTCTTATCTGGTAGATGTTTATGTGAGCGATAATTGGTTACCAATTATTTTTGGCGCAGTATTTGCGAGCGTTTTAATCATAACGAGTTGTCTACTTGAGCTTTCTCGTGATGTCGGTGCGGGATATTTTCCAGAGAGAACAGGGCGTAAAAGTGCTAGGACTAGCCTGTTAAGTTTGAGAGGGCTTGTTTTGCGATTAAATAGGACATTTATTTTATCATGGTTAGTTGGGTTGTTTATTTTAGGGATAACTTATGGTTCTGTTTTTGGCGATATGGATATGTTCATAGAGGGAAATGATTTGCTTGAACAGATGTTTTTAAAAGATGGAGGCGTAAGTATTCAAGAGCAGTTTATGGCTGTTTTGTTTTTACTCGTCTCACTGATCACTGCAGTATTTGCAATATCTACTTTGATGAAACTTGTCAATGAGGAGAAGAAGGGCTTTTTGGATCAGCTTTATGCGATGAAGCTTGGACGCAAAGACTTTTATTGTGTCTATTTGGGTCTTGCACTTATACTGGCAATTGTTGGGCAATTTACAGCGATACTTGGATTGTATATTGCTCAAGTAAATGTTATGACTGAACCACTACCAATGCTAGATATTATAAAAGCAGGGGTGATTTGGCTGCCGGCGATATTTTTTATGATCGCACTGTTGGCGTTGTTGATTGGCTTTTCCCCGAGGATCACAGCAGTTATTTGGCTATATCTTGGCTTTAGCTTCTTTATAAGCTATTTAGGTGCTTTGATGAACTTACCGGACTGGTTTGTTCGATTAGATGTATTTAGCTACATTCCTCGAATACCAGTGGAAGAAATGAATATCACTAATATTGTTGTGTTAACCGTTTTAGCGCTTCTGTTTATGGTAATTGGTTTTATCGGTTATAAAAATCGCGATCTTATCGCAGGGTGACATTATATAATGTCGACAATATAGATTTTATATTAAAGAAATACTAGTATTTTTTATAAAAAAATGTTAAAATGATTTAGTTGTTTACAAATGAGAGATATCAGTGCTACAATAACTGTAAAAAAGTACTAGAACTTTCTATTCGTAATTGTTTTAGTTTTAACTGAAAGTAGGTGGATTTTCTATGCGCGTGAACATTACATTAGCATGTACAGAGTGCGGTGAACGTAACTATATTACAACTAAAAATAAACGTAATAATCCTGACCGATTGGAATTAAAGAAGTATTGCCCAAGAACAAAGTCAGTAACTTTACATCGTGAAACTAAGTAAAACAACAGGAGCTCTAGCCTGTTGTTTTTTTCATAATATCCGGCATAGACCGGTTCTAAGGTAGTATGTCTCATGAATAAATCACAATTAACTTGCGTAACACTCGCTTAAATATCTCTGTAAGTGTTATACTGGTATAAATACATAGATAAAGGATAAAAAATGCAGAGAAGAAATTTTCAACCGAAACCAATTTTAACTTATTCTATTATTGTGATTAATCTCGTTATTTTTTTGATTGCCGAAGGGCTTGGTGCTAGTAGAGATATTTTTGTGTTGCTGGATTTGGGTGTAAAATATAACCCATTGATTATCAGTGGTGAGTATTGGCGCTTTATTACACCAATTTTTTTGCATTTTGGTTTGATGCATATCGGGATGAATACATTTTCTTTATTTATGGTTGGCCCGGCTGTCGAGAGTATTTTTGGAAGATGGCGTTTTGCAGTCATTTATTTTGGCTCCGGTATGGTAGGTGTGTTTGCTAGTTTTGTTTTTGTAGATACATTATCAGCAGGTGCTAGTGGAGCCATTTTTGGATTGGTTGGAGCGCTTCTATTTATAGCATTCAAGCAACGAGAATTTGGTGTTCGGATTCATACACAGCAAATTGTTTTGATTGTTCTCTTGAATTTAGTCATTGGCTTTACTGCATCAGGGATTGATAATGCAGCACATATTGGCGGTATGGTAGGTGGTTTTCTATTCGCCATGGCTGTTTCTATTCGCCACTATCATTATTTGTCCAGGCAAGTCGTTGGCGCATTTTTAGTCATTATTGTATCAGTATCGTTGCTGATGAAAGGCTTTTCTCAACCATTAACTGAGCGCGAGATAGAGTTAAGTGTCGGTTATGCAATGGTGCAAGCAGAGAAAGGTGATTATGAAAAAGCTGAGCGATATTTGGAGCCACTTATGAATATTGATGATCCACTTGCATTGATGGCTATAGGCCGAGTTAAGCTTGGTCAAAAACAATATCGAGAAGCAGAAAGTTATTTAGAGCAAGCTGTTGTGAATAAGGGCAATCAATTAAATAAAGAAAGACTAAGTTTAGCTTTTTCCTGGCTTGCTGATGCTTACTGGTTGACCGGTCAAGCGGATCAAACAATTGAAGCAGTGGAAGAAGCGATAGCGCTAAATCCAAATGAAGAAGGTTATAAAAAACAATTAGATTTTTATCAAGAAGCAAAGAAGGAAAAGAAGTAGACACCTTTCCTAACTGTTTGTAGTCGAATTTTTTGCAAATTTTCCGTTCTGACTGCGTCGCTCATCAGTTAAATACGTCTCTGTATTCGTCCTCTTCGCTCCTTGCAGGCGGCGACTGTCCAAATCTTTGATTTGGCTAACAGAGCCCCTGCACAGATTCTTCAAATCTGGCGAGAATGTTCTAAATCTCCGATTTAGCTAACATTGTCCCTGCAAAGTTTCTTCAAATCTTTGATTTGACTAGAAACTCCTGCACCCGATTTGACTAGAATCCACTGCATTAACGAAAAATTTGCTGAAAAATTCAACTACAAACAGTTAGGAAAGATGTCTAATGAAAAACTTTTATGATGTGCAACAATTTTTAAAACAGTTCGGAACAATGATTTATATTGGTAATCGTTTGGCGGATATGGAGTTAATGGAAGCTGAGTTAAAAGAATTGTTTCATTCACAATTGATCGATCATCGAGAATTGCAAACAGCATTGCAAGTATTGCGATTTGAAATACAGTTAGAAAAAGAGAAGCAGAAACTGGTGCAGGTTGAAAATGATGAATAAGTTGTATCTTGGAATTGATATTGGCGGCACAACGATTAAAATGGCTTTTATTGATCATGAAGGAAAGATTCACGATAAATGGCAAATTCCGACCGATACTGCCGAAAACGGTGTGAGAATGATGGTGGATCTTGCAGCTAGTGTGAATAAAAAAATGATTGAACATAATTTGTCATTTAAGGATTTTGTAGGCATTGGCGTTGGTTCACCGGGAGCAGTGAATCATCAATTAGGCATTGTTGATCATTCGGGTAATCTTGGCTGGGAATACTTTCCTTTAAAAGCTAAGCTAGAAGAAGTTTTTCCTTTACCTGTTTTTATTGAAAATGATGCAAACTTAGCAGCTCTAGGTGAAATGTGGCAGGGTATAGATGATGATATAAGCGACCTTGTCATGATTACGCTTGGTACAGGTGTTGGGGGAGGCGTTATTGTTAATAATCAAATCGTCACTGGGAAAGGTGCAGGAGGCGAAATTGGTCATATGAGAATCTTACTTGATGATAGTGTATCGTGTAGTTGTGGTCAAACAGGGTGCTTGGAAGCACTGACATCAGCAACGGGAATTGCCAGAATGGGTGCGGAATTTGCTCAGCAGTATCCAGACTCAAGCTTGAATAATTATGAACGGTTAACAAGTAAGAAGGTTTTTCGAGAAGCTGCAGCCGGTGATGAAGCGGCTAAGCAACTGGTTGATCGCGTAGCTTATTATCTAGGTATCGCACTAGCCAATGTAGGCAATATCTTGAATCCTGAATTTATTTTGCTTGGAGGCGGTGTTTCTAAAGCTGGAGATCAGCTACTAGCACCTGTAACCGCTTACTTCAAGAAGTTTGCTTTTAAAGCTGTTGCGAAATCTACACAGATTGGTTTGGCAAATCTGGGAAATGATGCCGGGGTTATCGGAGCGGCTTATTTGGCTAAAAGTTGTACAGAAAACTGATAGAAAAACTTTAAAATCGCATGGAATTTATTTTCGAAAAATAGACTCCATGCGATTTTTAGGGACCATAACAGAATAGGCAATTTTTTTACTTCGCTTGTTTCCTGCCAGAAATCACAACAAGTTGTGCAGAGGAACGATTTTTGGTTTTTAATAATCCTGCTTTTTTGCTGTGAACGGTAAATCCCATTTTTTTTGCTTTACGCATAGATTTACTTAATTTTTTTCCGGTTATTCGTTTACTCATAATGAATAAAGCAAGCAGTGCCATGATTACAAATGCTAGTGTTGTAGCAGGTCCGGCCTTCAATAGAGATAGAATGCCAATCATTGCTAATAAGCCGATTACGATTGTAATGAGATTGCTAAATGTTTGCTGTTTCATATTGTTTTACTCCAAAAAAATCTGTCTATGTTATTTTCAGCATAGACAGATTCTGGTTTTGTTATTCAGTAGGTTTTAAGTTTTGTTGTTCCAGGCGAGTAGAACCCGCGTCCACTCGCCTAATCTAGCTGATTTTTGCGCTATTCCGCGTCAAAGTTTAGCACCAATATTCCCGATATTGCCACTAAACTTTTTCTTGACTAGCACAAAAATCAGCTAGATTAGGTCGGAGAGTTTAAATGCCTGAAATTGGTGAAGATCAAGGCGGAGGAGGAACTGAGACGAATAGGAGCAGTTCCCATATCGGAAATATGGTGATTGACGACAACGCGGAGCTTCGCCAATTTCAGGCATTTAAACCGAGTGGACGCGGGTTCTACTCGCCTGACTCCAACCTTTGCAGTTCATGGAAGGAAGCAATTGCTACTTCGATTTGATCGGCAGTTGGTTCTTTTGTTGTTAGTCTTTGTAACCAAAGTCCCGGATAGCCTAAGAACTTTAACGCCGGTAGTTCACGGAATTTGTTTGTCAGCTGGAGTACTTCAAAAGAAACACCCAAGACAACAGGGAGCAGAGCAATTCTAATGACAAGACGAAATACTAGAGAGTCAATTGGAAACCAAATGTAAATCGCTACACCGACAAATACAGAAAGCATCATAAAACTACTACCGCAGCGATAGTGCAATCGTGAATTACGCTGGATATTTTCAACCGTTAATGGTTCATTATTTTCAAATGTGTTTATGAGCTTGTGCTCTGCACCATGATATTGAAATAATCGCTTGATCAGCGGTGTTTGTGAGATCGCAAATAAATATCCTACTAGCAGCATGATTTTGAATAGCCCTTCTAATAGGTTTTGAGCAATTTGCCCTGGGAACCAAGGTGATAAAGTATTTGCTACAAACACTGGTATTGCTGTGAATAATAGCTTACCGAAGAAAAAGGAAAGAACGCCAACTACAGCCACACCAAGTATCATTGTTAGCTTTCCCGATTGACTTTGCTTAAACTCCTCTACTTCATCATCATTTTCAGGATCGATATCGTAACGCTCTGTTGAAAAAGTTAAATGCTTAGAACCAATCGCACTTGCCTCTATCATTGCAACAATCCCTCTAATAAAAGGTATTTTTTTTAATTGCTTAAGCCATTTATAACTAGGCTTCTCGATTGAATAGAATTCAATTTCATCATTTTTTCTTCTAATGGCTGTTACTTGAAGTTCTTTTCCGCCAAACATAACGCCTTCAACAACAGCTTGACCACCATATATTGCTTTATTTTTCATTATTTCACCATAAGTTTTTATTAGACTACTCAACATTTGTTGAGTAGTCTATTTTTATTATAATCTAATATTAATAATTTTTCACTAAAAAGAAAAATCAATCTTAGTTTACTTGTATTCAGTAAGCTAGAGATTGATTGAGTAGGGGAGATCATTTATATTTTAACAATTTTCCATAAGCTTCCCGTATTAGGTTGTGGCCTGTTCATATGGCCGAGATCTAAAATATATAGTGCATTACCATCAGGGCTGAATTTGGCATCAATTGGTCGAATCGGTCCGTTTGTAGCAGCATCCCCTTTAGGATTCACTAGAAAATCGGTGATTTGTCCTGTTTCTAGATTGGCTCTGGCCACTTTGAATCCAGGCAGTTCTTTTTGGTATTCATAGCCGGTTTCTCCATATTGTGCAACAAATATTTCACCTAAATGACCGAAGTTGGCATTTGTACAAAAATCAAATTTCATTGAAGCGCTATGTGATTGAAAGCGAATAAGTGGCTGATGAGCAAGCGGTGGGTGCTCCTTTAGTACAAAAGTCGATTTTGCTTGTTCTGTTACGTGGAAATGGGAAAGCGTTACGGGTAGCCCGCTGAAAAAATCAGGGAATCCATACCAACCTTGCGGTGTTACTTCCCATACCTTATCCCAATCTAGTCGTATTGAACGGCTGCCACGTGGATCTGCTCCATGATCGGTGACGATCAATTTGCCATTGAATGGAGAAAATCTTAAACCAAATGTATTTCGAAATCCATCAGCTACAATTTGTAAATCACTTCCATCCGGGTTACAACGATAGATCACACCCGTTGCCATCAATTGCCCCGGGATGATTTCACCATCATAGCTGGCAGTGCCAAATGGTTTATAGGCACCGGTAACAGCTACATCTGGCTGTGTTGATAAAGGATCATGCGTAATAAAGTTGACACCAGCCAATATCGAATTTCTCGCTGGTGTATCATGGAATTTAGGGTCATCACTCTTCAATATCAATCGATTATCAAGGCCAACAACAACTGAATTGGTTGCGGTTCCAACAGAGAAATACAGTTTTCCATCAGGGCCAAATAGTACATCTCCAGTATAATGATCTCCGCATGTTTTCAACCCGGTGACAATTGTTTCTTTTTTGCCACCAAGTGTAATTCGACTAATTTGTCCACATCCACTTCCATGCTTCTTCGCAATAGAGCCTTCTGCGATATAAAAGTAACCTTGATGCCAATGAAGACCTGTTACCGGTCCGTCAAAATCATTGGAAATCTCAGTTAAAGTGCGATTTGATTCCAACCGAAGTATTCGTCCTTTTCCCGGCTTAAGGCCATACACAAAGCCTGCTTCTGCGATGTAGATTGTTCCATCGGAATCAAATGTCATCACTGTAGGAAAATTTAATCCGGTTATGATGCGTTCCAAACGATAACCTTTTTCCAATATGTAATCCGCTTTTTTGTTTTGATCTTTCTTAACTAGGTGGGAGAGCGTTTGTTTTAATCCGATAAGTGTATTCACTTGTAAAATTTTATTGTCTACCATATCTTTAATATCTAATTGATGGGCAGAAGATGGTATAAAATATTCCGAATAACTTAAATATTCCTGTAGCAATTGATATTCTCGATCATGTAGTTCCCCGACACATTCTAAAATCGGTTTAAATTCTATTTTTACTGATGTTGATGGAATACTTATCCGCTCAAAATCAGCTAGTTTTTGCAAAGATAATAGTTGTTTTTCTTGCAATTTTAGCAAATTATCCATAACATCTTGTAATTTAGAAAATGGATTTTGCTGCAATAGGTGCTGATAGAGATAATAATTAACGTGTTCCCATT
>Ga0131853_10016506_pt1 | contig 13473 bp, 8 predicted proteins | sample TergutLab28metaG_FD_92764 | JGI IMG/M metagenome (GOLD analysis project Ga0131853, IMG submission 92764) | Labiotermes labralis P1 segment gut microbial communities from Petit-Saut dam, French Guiana - Lab288 P1 (version 2) (version 2) | ecosystem: Host-associated > Arthropoda: Insects >... | reverse complement strand
CTATATTTTGCCACAAACATAAAATACAACCACTTCATAAACATCCATGTAGCCGCCACCGATGTACCAACGCGCCAGCAACGCTTGGGACACCCCTATCTCTCCACTCAGCACGTACAAACCTCTCCTACTTTTTCGCCTAATATAGGGCTTACTACTTATATATTACAAACTAGCTTAATGCACCATTTGTGAGACTAGGTATTACTTAATTATATATATATATATATATATATATATATATGTCCATTCTTATACTCTACTTAGAAGAGGTACTTTTAGCTCAATATGTATAATCCAAACGACGGGATCTCGTTGAAAGTTTAGAATATGCACCTATACTATGATCATACTCTGTATAGTTTTCCTCTATATATATTTTTTGTGACTTGAAGGTGACCCACAGTGGCCGAAACATGTCGTCGTCAGCATAATAAAGCAGGATTGAAGACAGTTATGTTTTGTCCTACCCCACCCCCTCCCTAATTTACTAGTGAGCCTTTGTGAACACGGGATTGAACCTACGCGTTGTGAAGGGCGGATACTTTTTTTCACTGGCTGAGAAACTACTAGCTTCTTACGAAAAGCCGTTCTGTGGTTTCAGTCAGCCAAGGCATCATACCTTAAGTAGGGCATCACACGACACACGATCGTGGGTCAATGTAGAAACCCACTTTCTTGCCATAACTTTAAGAGTTTCATTAAAATATTGGCAGAAGTATGGTAGTGACCGGTCTTTCTCAATCGTTATGAACGACGCCATTCTCTTCTCGGCTGAAGAGCTGAACGTTACACAAAACAAACAAATTGAAGCACATACGTATTTCATGTCTATCACTTGTTCTGACAGCATGCTGACGTTGTGGTAAACCACCTGATCAAACGCGTGTTGTGAAACTTGTGTGGATATCACCTGCTTTATCTTACGCATAAAAATCGAAAAACCGACATACTTTAGGCTGGTTTAAATTTTGCGACGTCTGTACACTGCTACGACATTCCGTTTTGCATGCATTTTTTATTTCAAATTGAGTGAGGGTCAGTGCGGTGTAGTGTTTAGAAATAGCATGCCAGCCCATCTAAAAATATGATTTTCCAATAAATAAAATACGTGCCTGTTTACTTACTTGCCAATTATGTACATAAGTACCTACATATCTACCTACCTACCTACCCTATTCTCTAAGTGACTAAGAAAGTGGCTAATTTTAGATAAATTTTGCGCTTTTAAATATTTTATCATTAGATTTGTGCTTCCTCTTATTCTAACGTACCATTTAAACACTGTAATTTTCGGCCCGTTTTAGACTATTTCCGGGGTCACTCGTAGGTGTGACTCAGTGCCCTTGGCTTCAGTTCAAGATACGGGAAAGAACTGGACATTGTTCCATTTTATCTACATGAAAGTGGAAGGAGGTGCACTTGAGTGGTCCGCATTAGGACGCTTTTTCTCAATTAGGGTTTTAAAATATTTGAATTAATTACCATTTGGAACAACTGTTTTGAGGGAAGAACCTTACAGAGTACAAAGTGACTCAACTGTGAAAACTGTTTCTTCGGCCCCGGCGCGTAACTTCATAGAGACACAGTCTTTCTCAGGCCCTATAATAATATTTTTTTTTGACGTTTTGCTGACTTTGCATCTCAGTATTTAACCAACTTGATGCACAAAATTTGTTTCACAATAAGTTTTATTTCATGCCTCTACATGTTTCGAGCACATGTGCTCGAAATATGTAGGGGCATGAAATAAAACTTATTGTGAAACAAATTTTGTGCATCAAGTTGGTTAAATACTGAGATACGTACAGTAATCGTTATTTATGTCTACCAATATCGATTACTATCTAATACATCAATTGTTATCGATTACTCTTTATTATTATCGATTTTTGTCGATTATAGTAGTTGTAGAAAGTATAAACAATTGGATGAAATTCTCCTAGGGAGAAGGAAGGCCAATAAGCAAGAAATGAAGAACAGATGCGTGCAGGAAGTTGGAGTAAATACTGAATGTATGTTGTGTAACCAGATAAGCCTGAGTGTTTTCTTAGGGTAACGGGGCCTATCTGGGTTGCTCGATTCGACTTGTTTGTTGCGAGAATTGACAAATTGTAGTGTTCACGAGGGGGCATGTTAAGTATACGAGATGCGCAAATGCTTATATACGGCCGATATATTCCAATTCCAACTTCGTAATCAAGTTCCATTAATTCACTTCATTAACTGAAGGGATACACAATATTAAACTGAAAAAATAGTTCTGTAAAATACGATAAGCGCCGGTCCCAGTGGCCGCGCGGTCTAAAGCGTATGTCTACGGCCGCTCGCCTGCTGAGTTTGTGGGTTCGAATCCCACCGGGGGCATGGATGTTTGTCTGTTGTGAGTGTTGTGTGTTGTCAGGTAGACGACTCTGCGACGCACTGATTACGCGTCCAGAGGACGCTTACCCACTGTGATGCGTCGTTGTGTGTGATCTAGAATCCTCAAAAATGAGGAAGCCCTGGCCTTCGTTCGGCCGCAGCGCCACAGGAAAAAAAAATATATATTAGCATTTCCCATTCGTGTCTAGTGCGTAGCTGTGCACTGCTGACCAAGAGAACTGCTATCGTAACTGAGCAGTTCCAGAGCAGTTCCGACATTCAGACACAAATTTACTTACGAAAAACTCAAAGTGAAGAAACAGTCGATTAATTAAATAATGTGGGAAAAATTTCCACCTATTGGTAACAGAGGTAATTATTTTTGATTACGAGGATGGGCATTTGTTTGAGAGCCGTATTCGAATCCCGACTATACTAATCGAGGATCGAAGTTGCTATCCTTGTTTCGCGGGGTTTCTGTCTGTAACATTTCCTTTGGTGTTAAGATCTCCTGCGCACAATATTTTCTTTGGTTCATATGGTCCTTGCGTACATGTCACTTGGTTCGTCGATTGCCTGGGCAGCAGTTTCCTTACGCTTTGCAGTCAGCATCATTAGAGGCTCTTACACTGCAGTGTGTGCTATTCTAATATGCCTAAAGAATCCGCCGCTTTTACTCATCGGAGAATAATATTTATTTACTGTTTTGTTGACCGTGCATCGTGACATAACCTACAATAAGAACCAACAGAATGCGCTATTTATTTCCAATTTATTTCAATAATTAACCTCTACATGTTTCGAGCAGGCTTACTGCTCATCATCAGGAGGTACTATTCTGTATATACAGCAATTGGTGTATGTAATGCGTTTATGTTGAGTGGCTGTTGGCAGGAGCCAGCCAACTGCCACTCAACATAAACGCATTACATACACTACAACAATTGCTGTATATACACAGTAATACCTCCTGATGATGAGCAGTAAGCCTGATCGAAACATGTAGAGGTTAATTATTGAAATAAATTGAAAGTAATTAGTGCATCCTGTTGGTTCTTATTGTGTACGAATAATATTTATGTTCAAAATATGCGGTAATGAGACCTGGAGAGAGCGTGCAGGGGGTGAGAGACTGAAAGAGACGCATTAATTAAGCCATTGAAAGTAAAGGAAATACTTACTTATTCTTATTTTCTCAAAAGCTCAAATTTTGAAAACAAATGGCAGTATAGTTTCTACGTTCCGAATATCACTGTTCTTATTTAAATGGTTTTAATAAGCAGAGACACCATTCAGTTCAGTTATGGCTGTGTCAAAGCACTTGCAGTTTCTTCGTGTTAGAGCAGCTGGTAGAAGGAATTGACGCACAGAGAGGCCTGCTTCCTGTATTTTCAGTTCTATTACGCTCACGTCCAAGTAACTGCATTCGCCATGCCAAGGCGGTAAAAAATACAGTTAACTTTACCGCCGTGTTCAGTGCATTGCTCTGTTAGGATCCAATCGTTTTTAAAATATATTGGTAGACTCGTAAGGACTATTTACTTGTGTACGTCAACGAACTTGCGTCCTGCTTCAGATGAACAGTCTCGGTTATTTAACAAGCCCCAAGAACTTTATGAAAGCCGTAAGTTCATTACCGCCTACACAAGATCCAACCGTTACACACCAACCTGCGGCAGCGAAGGATTCATTCTAAACCCTTTCCACTTATTTCTTTAAGTTATGCTTTTGTACTAACACATCATCCATACTAGTTTCTATTACCCTCTGTCCTTCAGTTTTCCAAATAAAATAATACACTTTTTTTATTGCTACTATTCGTGCTACATTCCTCGTCAGTTGTATAATTTTTATTTTATAAGTAACGAAATATTTTTTTATTTACGGTCAAAAAGTATAACACTCCTTTTTTATATATTTATCTCCAGACTTCTGGCTAAATACTTCGCGATAATATTATCGTCAATGTAAAGTTTATTACCATTTTTCCATTCGACATTCGCATAATCAGTGCGTTGGAGTGTGACCATTATCTTTAATTTATTTCGTACAGAGATAGTACGATAGTGCAATGCGTATTACATTTTTCATTTTCACATGACAAGGTCTCGATATGGGCCTTGCCATGCTCATCATGCTGAACAACATTACTGCAGCATAAAATTCGATTATTCTTTACGTTGTTTTAAGCAACCCACACCAAATTATGCAGCAACTTAAAATGGTGCACAGTGACCCAGCTACGTTTATAGCCACCAATATGTGTTCACCCTTACGTCAGAGAGACCCCAGCAGCTTATATCAAGCAGTCACCGATATCTCGCCACGAACGCCTGGGTTCAACTGAAGGGTAGGTCACGTGGGATTCCTGGTACACAAAGTGGCATGGGGACAAGTTTCTCTCAGAGTACTTCAATTTTTCGTGTCAATCTTCCACCAATACGCTACACTCATATCCATTCATCTTCCATCAACAATACAGGAAACTTTCCTAATTAAACCACAAAATCTAAAGTAATTCTCAAGGCATGAAGCCATTGTTAGAAGACAAATAATAAAATTACGCCAAGATTTTTTCATTAGTATATAGAACAGATTTCCTTGTGTTGAATTTTAGTTTAAACAGAATACTTAATTTTATGCTCAACTTGATTCTACCGGCTGGAAACATAAGGCCGGTGAGGGAGGGGAGGTATTGTTCCACATGTCAACCACAGTAGTAGAAGTAATAGAAGTTTTAACAAATTACTTAATTAGTCCCTTGTTTTTCATTGTTCGTACTCTTCCAACTATTTTATCTCACTCACCATGCCTTTAACGTAACCAAATAAAAAAATACGGTTTTCATTATTTTCCTTCATGTCATACATATGAGAATGACAATGAGATTGGTGGGACATGTAGCGCGTATGGGGGAGAGGAAAGGCGTATACAGAGTTTTTGTGGGGAAACCTAAGGGAAAGAGACCGCTTGGGAGACCCAGGCGTAGATGGGAGGATAATATTAAGATGGATCTTCAGGAAGTGGGATGTGTGGGTATGGATTGGATCGAGCTGGCTCAGGATAGGACCAGGTGGCTGGCACTTGTGAATGCGGCAATGGCCCTTCGGGTTCCATAAAATGCGAGACATTTCTTGACTAGCTGCAAACCGGGGCATCTGTTCAAGAAGGACTATACTCCATGGAGTAATTAAGCACACACATTCACGACTGAGCGTCGTTCCCAGACGTCAGTAATAATTCTATTTTTAAAATAATTATAAAATTTAACGAAAACACCCACTGGTAATATAATCAATCAGCTCTCCTGAACGTATGTAAGCATTATTCCAATTGTCTTACCTGTTGGTTTTACCATGACTAAATTATAAATCCGTTATCCTTGCAGGAGGGTAGCAGCAGCTGTCTCGCCGGGCACAACACAACACAACACCACCACGCCAATAAGTAATAAGCCGGCATCGACTTTAAGTCACTGGCTTTATAGACCAAGACGCGACCAATCGGAGAGTAGGATTCTCCTACCAAGGCACATTCTCCGCCAATCGCTATCTCTAGTTGCTCGCGGCGGCCTAGTAGACCTTCAGAAACAACGTGGCTTATCATTAAAGTTGTTTCCACCATCCGTAAGTAATGCTGAATTTTTAAATATTTAATCTTCTTCGCTGATAAGAAAACAAGTTGTTATGAACGTGCATGTGGTACAGAAAGATTGCTGAAGAAGGGAAGGCAAAGCCAGAAAACAAATATTGCGTTGCGTAGATGCGATCGGAATAGTGCTGCTCAAAATGATGGACTTGGTAACGAAGCCGGAACCGTCACGTGTCAGCCTTTTATTGTCGTTATGCCGTTACTGGAGTTCGATTGAGCTGGGGGTTATTTGACAAACCCGTCCCACTTGCATACCTTAGGTAGCGCTGAATATTAGTGTGATTTATGAATGACGAGTGGGAAAGAATGCAGTAGGAATTGAGCGAAGACTCATCTAAATTACTTGTGTTTTATTTCCCTTCTGGAAAATTACAATAAACTTCAGTCAAAATAGCTGACTTCCGGGCCTAAATTTGAAGGCAGGACCTGCGGAATATGAACAACGCCGAAGTAAGCATTCAATTAGGAATTTCTGCCTTAGATTTAAGAGAATTTTCAATTTCTACCTCTATTCAAAACACTAAACGTGCCAAAGGCTACATTAAGCTTTGCAGATTGATTCGCGTAGCACTTCCGCACCCTTTCTCTTCTTTAAAGCATGTATGTTTTAGCCATATCACACAATTCCTTTTGGGATACTCCCTGAATACGCTGCTATGGAAAATTAATCTGTCGCGATCCTTTTAGAGGTATGTTAAAGTCTGTGTGTGTGTGTGTGTGTGTGTGTGTGTGTGTGTGTGGTGTGTGTGTGTGTGTGGAACAAGCCATGCGTAATCAGGGACGTGCTGTATCCTGTGTGGAGAAATCTCAACATATCAAAAGAAGTTAGAATACGAATATTCAATACAAATGTAAAATCAGAATTAATATATGCTTGTGAAACTTGGAAAACTTCCAACCGGATAAAAAGACGATTACAGATATATGTAAATAAATGCTTAAAACGAATAATGAATGTAAAATGGACCGATAAGATTACGAACGAAAAACTATGGAGAATCACCCATCAGAAGTTAATAGAAAATGAAAAGAAAAAAAAAGAAGAAAATGGAATTGGATTTGATTGGACACACATTACGTAAAAAAACAAGAACAATAGAGAAAACTGCATTAGATTGGAATCCTCGGGGATATAGAAGGACAGGTAGGCCGTGGAGAACGTGGCGAAGGGCAATAGATGATGAGATAAAAAGCACAAGAAGATCATGGAAAGAGGTCAAGGGGATAGCTGGAGACTGCAATGCCCGGAAGCTCATCATGGATGTCCTATGCTCCACAGGGAGTAAAAGGATTTTATGATGAATCATGGACGTGGCATGTAAATAAGAGATGCCGTTATGAATGAAAATTTCATGTGTACGAGACAGCTTAAATCTCGGTATAACTATACGAACGGACGCGCATGCTGTTATATAGCCACGTGGAGAGCCTTGTTAGCTGGAATTCTCGTAATGATACAAATATAAGAGGTCTTTTAAAACATACGAACTCGCTCTGACTGACATATTTCCAAGACTGAATTATGTGTGCATAAATCCCATGCGTATAATATATGTAGGCGTTCATAGGAAGATAGAATGAATTAGGTGGATCCGTAATTTTTTTAAGTTCCGGCTTTAAAATGTGATGCGCAAATTGTTTATCTATTAACACAAATTTATGAATATATATATATATATATATACTATCACATAATGACAGAATCTACGGTTCCAAGGACGTAGAAAAAATAAATGACAGACAACTGATCAACCATAATATAAGAGTGTATATATATATTACATTCTTATATTTTCGTTGATCAGCTGTCTGTCGTTTATTTTTTCTACATCTTTGGAACCGTTGATTCTGTCAATATGTGATCAGCATATTTGCTAGTCATAAATCATCAATGTGTATTGAATACTTTTGTTCTGTATGAAAAGTTATTCTAGGACGATGCCAGAGACAAAGAAGAACGAAGGAACAAACCGGTAGCACTGCACGTAAAGTCTGTGTGGCACATGCAAACTTCAACTGCCTGTTAGGCACCTAGATGGCCTGACACGTAGACATAAATTTGTAGTCGCCTTCAGACTAAAACGTTTATGCCTGGTAAACTGCTTTAAGCAACCAGGTTACATGGGTGTAAATTTGCTCCCCAAACAAAGCAGTAATGTTCACGAATGACGCGACAAAACAGACGAACCGCCTGTTAGGAGAGTTCAAGTCCATCAGTGATTTGATGCATCGTTGTAGTTTATGTTACACCGACGTTTCATCAGGTAAGAATGGTAAGACTTTCACATCAGCAAATCGAAAATGGGATTAGTGTCAGACATATCTGGAACAGAAAACTGAAACGTGTAATGAATTGTGTTTTTCAACTGAGTTCTATGGCACAAAAGAAATTCAGATATACATTATCTTAATTAAAATTTACAGACTACATTATTATTATGTCTAGAGTTTTTAATGACATGCGTATCAACTTACAGGTATAAGAAAAGTTTTAATGAAATTAAAAAATTTACTCATACAATAATGTAAATACTTTCTATCAACAAACGTCGAAATTGGTAGAGTTGTGTTCAGTTAATTCCTTCTGCTTTTCGACAGAGTGTTTATTAAATAAAGTGTATTTAACCCTTTAAAATTCACTGGTTAGTAAAAGTATACACCATAACCTTTAGTCTACAAATTTTTTAATTTTACGCACATCCTGTATTTAGTATGTGTTTTGTAGGATTCATACAGTTAACAGTGATTATTTCCTGTCACAGCATTAAATCATTTTTTCTTACAATGCAGACACATTCTGTTCCCTGAAGGGAAGTAACTGAAGTTAAATATCTTAGATTTTAATCTAGATTGGGATTTGATTTAAGGCTTAGTAAAGATTTCAGTTTTGTACATTTATAATCTACAAGTAAACGATTAAATTTATCTCTAGAAAAGCTACTGTCAGTGCAAGTTGGCTATATTCACGTAGATTTAATTCAATACTTCAAAAGTTCGTCGCTCGATAACAGATATGACGTGTACGTCGGACCTCAGATTGCTGTAGTGTTAAGTATTAGGGCGATATGGTGAGCTGCTCTTTCTGTCGCCAAGGAAGTGTAATGTTACATGGAGAGTTAACGTACATAAGACAATGCCATCTAAGCACTTTAGGATAACGGAAGAAACGTGTGAATAATTTATCGACAGGAAGTGAGAAGGAAGTCAGTTTTGAAATTTAAATTACTTTCCAGTCAAATGTGTACTAAGAAATGAAGATTATGTACTATTGCTACCACTCGTTATGTACTATTGCTACCACTCGTTATGTACTATTGCTACCATTCATTATGTACTATTGCTACCACTCGTTATGTACTATTGCTACCTTTCATTATGTACTATTGCTACCATTCGTTATGTACTATTGCTACCACTCGTTATGTACTATTGCTACCATTCGTTACGTACTATTGCTACCACTCATTATGTACTATTGCTACCATTCGTTACGTACTATTGCTACCACTCGTTATGTACTATTGCTACCATTCGTTATGTACTATTGCTACCACTCGTTATGTACTATTGCTACCACTCGTTATGTACCATTGCTACCATTCTTTATGTACTATTGCTACCACTCGTTATGTACTATTGTTACCACTCGTTATGTACTATTGCTACCACTCGTTATGTACTATTGTTACCAATCTTTTGTACTATTGCTACCACTCGTTATGTACTATTGCTATCATTCGTTCAATGCTAAATTCGTTACAAACATGAAGATTATTGTATCCATTTAAAGAAATATAACAAGCAAGCAGCTGAACAAGGAATTATTTAGATATGTTATTTTTGATACCGTCTGTAGGCTAGTCTTTTATTAATTCATTGATGCTCACGAAAACGTGAGTGGTGGAGATTTTGTCAGTCTGCTGTTTTCGCGGTATTTTATCAACGAAACGTCCAAATCTGTATATTTTTCTCGCCGTTTGACTTTCGATAATTTCCAGTTTATTCCAACACAGATCTGTCAATAAAATTATTTTCACCCGTGGTGACTACAAAATAAAAGACCGCGAACTTACAAAAATTATTTTGGTGTTTCTTTGTCTTCCATCGGTTTACACTCGGCTCTTAAAATGAAATTCATTCGTTGGAGAATAAATAATATGTCATTAATACACAGGACCCGCAGCATTATGACAGTCGCCAAATACAGCAGCACGGACTTCTATGAAGACGTTCGCACTGCTCGTGACGATTGCATATAAATAAAGAGCACCTCTGTTATTTTCCGTGGATGTCGATAGGAGCTTAACATTTTCGGGCGAATATTATGTTGCCACCTTAGCTCACATTTTAATAGTTCTTTTTTAATTTCTATACTTATATTTGCTACAACAAAGTGCTCACACTGAAACTGATGGATGAAAGTAACGTACAGTGAAGAAAACTCTCCCTTCCTTTTTCTTTTTGTCATACATTTAATTCTTGTAAATACTTGGGGGGGTTTTTTTTGTGACAGTTCCTGGCAAATTCGTTCAGAAACTTTTGCTAATTCTTCACTGACGATACGGCAACACTATGAGCATATACGTGAAACGCCATTGTGTGCGTTATGACGCACATTGCGGTGTAATATTGTCATCTGTTGGGTTTCAAATATAATTTACATTCTTCTTTCGTTAGAACAGTGCTTGTTGTCCCAACATTGTCACTATGATCGTCTTTAGCAGGGTCATCATTTATTCACTATCCTAAGGAATAGTTTCCAGTTTGCACTGTGTGAGCATTTCAGACAACCAATAACGTTCTTTCATGCTATCGACGTTGAAGCAGGTTCCTAGCCTGTGAGCCGGAAAAATATAGAACTCTTGACTTCCAACGGATAATATCGGATCCTATTTTAAAGCGTTAGACCATCCAAAACAGTGCAGGTTTCAAAACTTCGGAAATGGGTTAACTTTGTTTCTTATGTCTTGGTTTTCACAGAAACTGTGTCAAAGAATCCTTTCACCGACGTAAAATGTTCGACTTCATTTGGTTGGAAATCTTCGTTGAAAGTAAGTTTGTTTGTGAGGTTCAGCACAGCCAGTCTTTCAGCCGTTCGTTGGATCAGTTCGCCACTCGCTTCATTGGAGACATTGGCGTGCCGTTCCCTTTCATGGCTTCGGTATCAGAATATTGGTGAGACGGAACTCTTGTTCCGCCTTTGAGGTTAATATCAGCAATGTGACCCTGCAGGTAGTGTCTGCAGCCTTCGGGGTGTCACAGTCGCGCATTCGTGAATGTCTGACTAAGTAATGTGACGTGCTGCTTCAACATTCATAAAACTACATTTGAAACTTTTGGCGCCGGAATTATTTTTTTAATATTAGCACACCCTGTATATAAAATGTGAATAATACAGAAACCACATACGTTAGAATTACGAAACAAACTGCATTTTTAAGAGAAAAAAACGGAGAGTATATACCATGTTTAAAATATTCAGTACCTATATTTGTTTAATAAATATATAAAATGCAACTTTAGAGGTTAGCGGTGCGGTACGACCACTAAAGTTGACATTAGGCGTCTAAAGGTTAATTCATAAAGTCGTTTACTTACATGCGTATTGTGAGTGCCTGTAAAGTCCACCATAAATAATACAAGAACAGTCCTTCAAACAAATCCATGGGCTTTAAGTTTTACTTTGGGTTACACTTTTCTCATTGCGTAATTGCAGGTTTGTGTACTTTAACATTACGTGTGGTTCTGTATCAAACAGATACATAAATCAGTAGCTTAAGCCTTTTATCGCAAATGCCATATACGTCACATGTGATATAAGGCTGCGATTTCGTTATATATGTACTTGGAATTGATAATTTCTGGATTCAAAACTAAGTGGCCCTAATGGAGCTCCCGCCTCACAAGTTTGCAAGTCCGCCATCTTTTTTTTTCTGCTCCTTGTGAGGAATTGAAAATTTAATTGGTAGGCCTTACTCAAAAGGCATATACGTACTATTCACAGCAAACTTCACGGAAGTGGATCAACTGCTTTTAATTTTGAAGTGACAGGAATAAACAAACCCACACTAACAACAGCGAATTCAAAGCCTACTTTCCTCCTCTTTGCGAAGTAAATTAGGATAAACTGATGACGATACAAAAATGTAACCTTATATTCAACAGAATTAACGTGTAAAAAAATCCGTATTTCATTAATGAATTATTCACAAAAATATAATAATAATAATAAGACTAATAATAGTAAAAAGTATAACAGAACAGATCTGTTGGAGTAGCGTGCTATGAGGCAGGAAAGCAGGCTTAATATGTATTGTACAGGACTCCACGTTGTACAGGCATTTCGAAGTTTATCTATCTATATCATGTTTATGGTGTCAGTGACGAAGAAGAATACTGGGACTTAGGCGAAATGGAGGTTATTTATTGTCACGTTTGTATAATACAGGCTGTTTATTTGTAGACAAGCTGTCATGTTTACGGTTATGAGGATAATAAAATTAAACACAACATAATATGTGAGGTTTAGTTTATCACAGCGAGGCTGTTGAAGATTCCAGACTACTGGAATATGGCGCTGTGTAAAATGGTGCACACTCTGTACATGAATCTACTGGCAGTCATATCCAAGAATAGTGGAATCTTCACTGCGTAATAATACGACATTTTCATGCGTGATGTTCAACCGCATGTTGAAAGGAGAGTCGTACAGCGCATAATCTTACAGCAAGGTCAACAGGTGTTAAAAAATTAACGTGATAATTAATGTAAACAATTTTATGACAATATGTGCAGTGCAGAAACTGTAATGCCTTGTCTGTAAAATGCAGTATGTTACGTTACTGACGGGTCCCTTCTTTTGGGATGAGACGAAACTTCAGTGATTAATCGGTATTTCTTACAGAGATTATAACTTTTATGCCTAATGTTGATTTTATTGAGTATATGTATTACACAAAACTTCCGATCGTCACTCTTTAGGGGTTATAATTGTTTAATTAGAAACAATATGCGTGGGAACATATGTCAATAACTCTTCTACACAACAAATTGCAGAGTGGTAGACGTCATCAATAAATATTAAATATCATGACTGAATACTTTTATTTACCATAATTATACATAACGCAGATCGTGTAAATAAATAGGACAGACCAGTATCGATTATCGATTACTATTGTAACTATTGTAACCATGATGATGCTGTTAAACAAAGTAATCGTAAATGTTCGTTTGTCTTCAGGTAGAGTGTCTGATAATTTTGGTCAGTTTTGTAAGAGATTATGATGTTTTGCTGACCGTGCATCTCAGTATAATCTTAGTAATTGACCAACTTAATGCACAAATTCTCGTTTTGTAATAAATTTATTATATTCCTCTACATGTTTCGAGCACTATTGTGCGCATCATCAGGAGGTCAAAATTTTGTCATACAGCATCTGGTATCATCACACTCTG
>Ga0131853_10016505_pt1 | contig 13474 bp, 8 predicted proteins | sample TergutLab28metaG_FD_92764 | JGI IMG/M metagenome (GOLD analysis project Ga0131853, IMG submission 92764) | Labiotermes labralis P1 segment gut microbial communities from Petit-Saut dam, French Guiana - Lab288 P1 (version 2) (version 2) | ecosystem: Host-associated > Arthropoda: Insects >... | reverse complement strand
CTGCCAGTTTTAATATGTATTTGGTAATCAATAAGTGTGTAACAGCTGTCAAAGTTTCAAACTTCTCTGGCCATTATCTCCGTAACCGTTCAACTTTGGACATAGGTGTTTTGGGCTATATCGTTATACTTTAACATAAGGAACACCCTCCCGAAGTCTGGCACATTGCTCCTGGGACACCCTGTATATCACAAAATGCAGTATATGTTTAAGTGATATCTACAGATATTCACAGGTGTTCAACGCTGTTTCCTCGTGTCACGCGGCAGATGTCCCATCTGTAAGTGATATCATCCCAAATTCTATGAATCATGTCCGCACTATGATCGCAACCGCTTCTGTTGTCCGTGCCCGTACTTCTTCGAAACTTGAAGGAATAAGTGGAACAAAACATTGTCTTTAACCCTTATCCTGCTAACGTGGATAATATGATGAGTTCCTAATAATGCCAGCAAATGGCAGATGGGATTTAACTTGGCGTTTAAAGGGTTAACGTAACCCCACACAGAAAATTCCAGGGGTGTTAAATCAGGCGATCATGGTGGTCAAGCTATCGTTCCACCACGTCCAATCCAAGCCGCGTGGCATGAAGAAACCACATTGAAAACCTGTGAATATCTGTAGATACAACTGAAATGTATATTAAAGTTAAATCAGTCCCGTTACAGGCCTGGAGTGGCCCAGAGGGTTCCAGGAAGTTAAGGTTCCTAGATTTCATGACAACGGCACAGGATGGTGGTAGGGTTGTCAGCCTTACGCATCGGCCGCCTTTACCCCTAGGAAATACTCCTGGTACTCATTTCTATTAGAGGCTGAGTCAACCCCAGGATTATGTTAGTGAAAAATTCCAATGACACCATCTGGAATCGAAGCAGCGATCTTCCGATTTGAAGCGCAGTACTTTAACCACTGTTCTACCGCGGCCTCCGAAATGTGTATTGCATTTTGTGATATATGATACTGCAGGTCTTGTACCTTCTGTTTTATTTTTATTATTATATACCTTAGTTTTGGATAACTAATTTAGGAACGCCCTGTATTACGTGTCGCAGACTGGTAGAAGAAGAATGTGCTTATGTTAGAGGTTAAGATAAGATAAGGATAAGAAGTAGGTGGAGTGTCTGCCCGGACAGGGCAATGATCCATGTGTGCGGATTGACGGCACATTGTAGTGGGATGCTATGGAACTGTGAATTGCAACAAGAGAGACCGGCATGCTAGATACAGTCTATTCGAAATAAATATGCACAAATTTGAAGGGCTAACGTTTCAAAATATAGGGAAGTGAAGATTCGTTCGTGCGCCCATACGTACACTCATGACTTGTACCATTATAACGCGTCATGAGTCAAACACAGTACCCTTTAAAGAATGGAACACCTGCATACTGCAATTAGGATTTAATTAACAAATAACATGCATTCTGTTTTCGTGTTCAGTTGTTTTAAATCCGCTGTCTACCGAGCACACTTACAAACTCTAAACGCACGGCTTCTTGCGCCCTGTTTGAGAAGTTAACAGTCGTGGCCTATTTACTGCATCATTCTGAAGGGATTTTGGGAAGTCAGAGAAACCTTCCTTAGAACAGCTATTGTCTAGGCTGGGATTCAAACTGTGCACCTTCCCATTACAAATCAGTTACAGCTGGCCTGCAGCGAACTACTGCACGATAGCACTGATCTAAGATAGCCTTGAGGGCTAAGGAAAGCCTTGTGTTATTAGATCAATACAGGGATGTGGTTAACAAGGAGGAAGGCTAGGCCAGCATATCCATAATTAATAATGCCAGTGCACGCAAAACGATAAAATAGCACATAACAGCGTAGCGCTACGAAACAATGCAACGTGCCTGCAAAAGTGACGTAGGTTACGCCATTGTCTTTAACCTTTTGGCGCCGGAATTATTTTTTTTAATTTTAGCACACCCTGTGTATAAAATGTGAATAATGCAGGAACCAAATTCGTTAGAATTATGAAACAAATTGCATTTTGAAGAGAGAGAGAAAAAAACGGAGAGTATATACCATGTTTAAAATATTCAGTACATATATTTGTTGAATAAATATATAAAATGCAACTTTAGAGGTTAGCGGTGCGGTACGACCACTATTGTTGACATTAGGCGTCTAAAGGTTAAACACAAGTTCACATAACACGTGCAGAAACTAGCTGAATTGGTGGAGAAGCATTTCACGTAGCAGTGGTGCCAAACCTTCCGTGACCCAAAATAAAGCAGCTCAGGTATTCAGAGGACCAGCACCGCATCTGACCACAGTGTACGGTCACTGTACAGTACAATGAGGTCTAACAGTCTGCAGCTTGAATTGCTAATGGAGCGTCTCACAACGTTTATTTGTAATAAAAAGATGACGTCCCTACGTGGAGAAACAAATCACACGCAATGAGCATACGCAGTGAAACAAAGTACTTGCTAAGTCTTACGAAATAATTCGTTACAAATTTCGCGGAGATAAAGGACCAGATGTCAGAACTTAGGGTACTTGTTAATATTGTGACTATTTCATTTGGCTACAAATCGGAAGGTCGCTGGTTCGATCCCAGGTTGTGTCAGTGGATTTTTCATTGACATAAAATCCTTCCGATCGCACTATGGCCGTGGGGTCGACTCAGCCTCTAACAGAAATGAGTACCAGGAATATTTCCTGGGGGTAAAGGCGGCCGGTGCGTAAGGCTGACAACCTACCACCATCCTGTGCCGTTGTCACGAAACCTGGGAACCTTAACTTCCTGGAACCCTCTGAGCCTGTTCAGGCCTGTAATGGGACTGCTTTACTTCATTTGGGTATATCTTGTACTGTGTTCGTTATAATTTGTACTGTTCGTTTTATTTGTTTTGTATTGTGTGGGTGTTTTGGTAATATGTGTACTTATATTTACTGTGTTTTGTATTGTTTGTACTGTGTTTTTTGTATTGTTTCGTTTATGTACATTTATTCTTATTTGTTTTGTCTGTACTAGTGTAAGGAATACTGCCACCGAGTGACAACTCAATTGCAGTTAGTAGTAGTAGTAGTAATAACCAATGGCGCAGATCGGTAATAATAATAATAATAATAATAACATTTTATTACTATTATTCAATTTTTAATTCAATTCAATGTGTATTTATTAATGTGCAGGCTTAACAAAAGAAGTGTCTATTATAAAGCCAGAACAACAACACAAACACATCAAACAGTACAAATACACAGAAACAAAATACTAAATCCACAAAAACAAAAACAATACTGAAGTAAAAAAAAAAAGCAATACAAAAGCAAGTACTGGGTCGAAAATCCAAAACCCTGAAAAAAACAGATAAAAGTTTATGTAAAAATGTAACAGACTAGCGCAGAATTTGTTGTAAAGCAGTAATATCTTTCCTAAAGATATCGTAACTGAACTACCGACTGAGATGTCCGTACAAAAGCCTCAGCAATGCCCAACATCAATCACTGAGCGTTAAAAGGACACGAAGATAAAAACAGTATCCAGCTCTGAACGAGTAATTTTTCCAGATCAACACAATCTTGGTACTGTCAGGTTTCAGCGAAATGGAGGTTGATCAAACAAAAACTGTAGCACAGAAAATCCTATACTCGCTCTGGGATAACTCCTCACCTACCCCCACCCCCCCGCCCCCCCCAAAAAAAATCTTTTGAAGTGGAACAATTTATTTTCAAATACTTCGGAACATTTATTTTTATGTTCGAAAATACGCTATTTCCACCTGTCGACTCACTTCCACCTGACATGTTCCTACTTTAGTTTGCAAAGATGAAGAGAATTACAATTGATGCCAACTTCACGGCTGATTTTAGCAGCGGATTTTAAGACGTTGTATTTAGCAGCTCCATGCCGTGGGTTTGAAATAGGTCTATAAAACTTTCAGTTCAGGTACACGTTCGGTCACATGCTGTCTCCGTCTACAAGTGTCGTTTGATTATTCTCCATGCATTCGAGGCCCGCTGTATGTGACGTCACCTGTAGACAATGAGATCGTGTTCGAGTCTTCGTCCGGAAATTCATGTTGTGTTTTTCTTGGCGCGTTATTAATGAATAGCTGCAAAATGCGCTCATTCGCTATTCCGTGCCCGTCCGTCCTCTGTCCACATACAACAGTTACGTCACTAATATTTATAGATGCATTCAAACTTTGATTAAAATCGAACACAAAAATGGACACTTCACATGAAGGCCAACAAAGGTTTCTGCGCTTATTTCCAGCATATCTCATGAGACATATATCTGAGTGTGGAAACGTGTTGGGCGAAATATGTACAGAACGTGGGAACACAATTTTTATGCATTTGTCCAGATAATTAAAAAAACAGGTAAGAATTCGCCAGAATTCTTAAGCCACGCGTAGATTTCGTAGCTGTTCTTATTTTTTGCCCCACACGGTTTCCGAAGGCCTGGCCCCTGTAACTCAGACTGGATCCCCCCTTTCGAAAAGTGTATTCGCCTGAACAAATTGGATTTATAAAACTTCCAAGACTAGAAAGAAGCGAGGCTCCAATCGGACTGTAATCCAACAGAAGAACGAGACGAAGTAATTGTGTTTCTCGGTAAATTAATTTTTAATTTTAATCCAATGGCTGTGCTAACTATTGGCAATAAATTCCTCAGATCAATCGTCAACGCCCCATGGTATGTAAGGCAGTCCCGTTACAGACCTGGAGTGGCCCAGAGGGTTCCAGGAAGGTAAGGTTCCCAGATTTCATGACAACGGCACAGGATGGTGGTAATGTTGTCAGCCTTACGCACCGGCCGCCTTTACCCCCAGGAAATGCTCCTGGTACTCATTTATGTAAGAGGCTGAGTCGATCCCAGGGCCATAGTGCGATCGGAAGGATTTTATGTCAATGAAAAATTCCAATGACACCAGCTGGGATCGAACCAGCGACCTTCCGATATGTAGCACAGCACCTTAACCACCGTGGTCCCCCCCCTTCCCCATGGTATGTACCGAACACCATTTTACACACCGATCTACAGATGCCCACTGTTGAAGCAGAAATAACTAACTTCAGCACCAAATACCGAGAGAAGCTAATCACATATCCCAACGAACTCATACCCGCCATACTAGACGAAGAAGAACCAAGAAGATTAAAACGCTTCAAACCAACTGAACTAACCACAAGGTTCTCATAAGCACCGTACACAGGTACGAGAACATCTGATGCGAGGATATTCAATGGAATATTACTGCACAGGTCATGCGATATCAGCGTAGGATATAAGGTTAAGTGTACTTATAGTTTGTAATAGACTGGTGGTACAATAAAGGAGACAAAAAAAAAACTATTGGCAGCAAGTTCTCGCACATCACATCTGTCTCTCTCACGTAATGATACTGCTCCGCCTGTCTCCCTCTGTTGTCCGGTCCAGTGGATATGAAAGCAGTAAGTCTGTCTACTTCATGGCGAATATTACAAACATAATAGGTAAGATCTGAGGCTTTCATATCGGTGAACACTGAGACTGTTGTTTAGAATTATAACAAAGGTAAAGTTCACCCTACAACAGGCCAGAAAGGCCCAGAAGGGGAGTAGAGGTATAGCTCCACTCTTTCCTTAACCTAGGCGCTAGATGCGGGTGGGTGGTCAACGCCACGTCACGGCCGCTTTACCCCGGGGAAGACCCAGTACCCACTGTATAGGAGGCTGAGTGGGCCCCAGGGCCGGTCTGGACGGTTGCGGAAAATCTCGCCCCCACCGGAATTCGATCCCCGGACCGTCCAGCCCATAGCGAGTCGCTATACCAACTGAGATATCCCGGTCTCTTTTGGATTATAATACCAAAGTTTATTTGAGCCGGGTAGCTCAGTCGGTATAGCGACTGATTACGGGCTGGACGGTCCGGGATCGAATCCCGGTGGGGACGAGATTTTCCGCCCGTTCAGACCTGTCCTGGGGCCCACCCAGCCTCCTGTACAATAGGTATAGCGGCTTTCCCGGGGGTAGAGGCGGCCGGGGAGTGGGGCTGACCCCCCACCCCCGTCTAGAGTGTCGAGGTCCTAGAAAGAGTAGAGCTATACCTCTACTCACCCTAAGGGTTTGCGTGGCCTATAAAAAGGGTGAAAACCTACCTACCAAAGTGTATGGCATCTTCAGGCTGATGGTGCCTGGTGATCTTGCGGATTACACTACCGAAGATTACGGTATCTTCAGGCAGACGGCGGCAGCACTTCACCCGAAACTTGATTAATCACTATGAACTTAACTGCTGTCTTTTGCTTATTTAATGATGCTGTCCGTATCTCGGATTACACGCCACAATATCGAAAGATAGCGTGAGAAGTGAATAATTAATTGGGAAATATGTGGAAAGAAAATGTCGTGGTATGAATTGAAGTACCACCCCCACATTCGCAGGGAAATTCTGAAGACCGACAACAAGTATCTCAAAATCTCATGTCTTCCGGCCGAGATTCGAACCCGGTACCTTCAAAATATGTCAGATGTTACGGCTAGAGTCGCATGGCTCTCTCATACTAATCCAAGAGATCACAAAACAAAAATATAGATTGCATTTTAGTGAATGTTTTAGACAATCTGCCGCTTCACACAAATTCTATCTAGTCTATAGAGGGTCCAGGATTTGTTTAATTCAGGTAAAGCAAAGCAATCCCATTATAGCCCTTGACAGGCCCTGAAGGATCCAGGAGGTTGAGGCTCCCAAATTTCAAGACGATCGGCACATGAATGTGGTAAGTTTGTCAGCCCTACGCACCGGCCGCCTTTGCCCCCAGGAAATATTCCTGGTACTCATTACTGTTAGAGGCCGAGTCAACCCCAGGGCCATAGTGCGGCTGGAAGGATTATGTCAAATGAAAAATTCAGATGACACCATCGGAAATCGAACTCGCGATCTTCCGGCTTGTAGCGCAGTGCCTCAACCAACTGCGCCACCGCGTGCTGTCTCTAATTAAGGCATGTCAAATAAATAATCACCAGTACATTTCATTACGTACTTTTACAAATTAACCGTGCCACTGACACTAATATTGCTTCATTCATTCGGGAAAAAAAATAATTACAGCCCGGATATTAGAGGCAGGGACGAATTGGAACATGCACAAGTACACAAATAAAACCTTGACTCTGCAGCTAGCAAAGTAAGTGGGGAACATGTTATTTGTCTCTTACTCCTCTCTCTGTTACGTAAACGAGATGACGTGACTTTTATATTAGACTGCATATCGGAATGTTAAAAAAAAACCCAGCAGAGTTACACCCCGGGGCCAGCTGTACCAATAAAAAATCTATTTTCCAGATAAGCTTTGAGTCTGTCTCTCGCTGAGATAGACGAGTGGACTCTGCAGAAGGAACTGAACAAATTATACTGAGATAAATATGGAATCCACAGCATTGGATGAAAGTGAATGCGAAGAAGGGAAATGTGAGATACGAGAATTGGCGACAGCAATGAAAACCGGCGCAAGGTACAACAATATTGCACTTGGTCCTGAGCACGATGTCGTAAAGGCGTCTGGACGACGTGAAAACAAGATTGAATGAAATCCAGTAATTGAGGGAAGGGGAGTGAAGTAAGCGGTCAGCTTCAAGATCCGGCTAACTTATCTTCTGGTACCTAGCAGACCCTACAGAACGTGACAGCAGAGATGAAAATTCGTGCCCCCGAAACGAATCGAACGTCCACACCACACGCTCCGAAATCAGCTCCTTCACTGACTGACTTGTTCCAAAGTTCGCACGTCCGCCATGTTGCTGGTAGGAAATATAAAGAGTAAAGTTTGAATCGTTTGTAGTGGCACACTCGTACCAAATTCGGTGAAACGAAATTAATGGATATGAAGGCGTATTTACATGGCTAATAATACATAAGGAATACGATGCAACAGTAAATAATCATGCATTTCCTATGAAATTAGCATAAATAACTTTAATAAAATTATATTTTCGTTTCAAGCAGCTTAGGCATGTCGCTTATTGTCATTTTCTTATCTGCGGCCCAAGAATCAGCCCACAACGGATATGGCCTTTCGACATAAAAGGCTGGAGACCCTTGATTTGAATGTAGCCGGAACAGCTCAAACGGTACAGCGACTCGCTACGGTCTGGGCGGTCTGGGGATCGAATGCCGGTGGAAGCGAGATAATCCGTACCGGTCCAGACCAAACCTGGGGCCCACCCAGTCCCCTGCACGAACGGGTACCATGTCTCTTTCCCTGGAGTAAAGCGGGCAGGGCGCATCGTTGACCACCTGCCACCATCTACCCTCGGGGTTAATAATGAGTAAGAGCTATACCTTTATTCCCCTCTGAGTCTCTCGGGGTCATGTTATGGGATGGCCTTTACCTTTAACTTTATTCATCTAAACGAATTCTGTGAGCCAGATACTGCCTTCCCTTATTAATATTTCAGCAGAATGTTGGTGACAGTATTACGAGAGACAACGGCAAATATAGTTAGGAATTCTGACGTAGTACACAATTAAATGCTTGTACCACAGCAGCATGTTTAATGAGCCGGTAATGGACACGCCTGCAGGATCCGCCCCCTGTATCTTACGCCTGTCTTACCTGCAGGCCGAGACAGTGTTCAGGCTACGAACTGCCGGCAGCATTAGAGTATATTAATGCAGTCTGAACCCGCGGTTCACAGTTCCTTTGCGGAGAAGGGAAATTACGTAGTTAGCAGGATAACTTGCTCTGCTGTGAATCTGGGAGACAAAAGATGTTACTGGTCTGCAGTGAGAGGTATGACGCTAGATAATGATAGGTGACAGACTGAAAAGTATATCTGGATTACTGTTCAGGACTGCTGTCTACTGGGAAGTGACGCCGTGTAGTTACGTAGATATTTGAGAAACCACAAGGTGTTGTATCTCAGAAAACAGAAATCTTGATATTCAACGCAAAAAGGACTTCTTTACGGTATTTACAACTGTTGTCTGCTTCAACAAATTTAGTTGAGGACAGAGAGAACGGGGTTCTGGGGGCGGTAGCCCCCTAGACAGTGGTTCTGGAGGCAGCTGTAATTTCATACAAGAAATTTCATTTCATATAGTAAAATCTTCTTAATTTTTGGTACTTTAAGACTATTTATGATGATAACCAATTTATTTGTCATTGCTAATGTAAAACAATTGCGAAATTAGGTAATTTTAGAATTCTACTGCCTTTTTTCCAAACATCTTGGGGTGTTGGAGTCCTAAATTCAGCTATTTTTAACAGTTTTCACAGTCAGGTTGAGTTTGGCACGATTTTGGAGGGCCTTCGGAATTTGTGGGGGGCGGGGGGTTTGAACCCCTCAAACCCCCTCGATACGCCACTGGTTCCAATAGGCCTAGGTTTATTCCAACAACAAAAACAACAACAAAGTGTTTCGATTAACGAGGTAAAGTAACTAGAGTTACTTCAGGAAAACATTTCAATGCCGCTGTAAGTCCCCGCTTAACGACGGGATAGCTTTCTTGTAAACACTCCAGCGAAAGAGCGCCGAACAGAATTCACTGCAGTACCAACAGATTGGCCGTTGAAGGCCCCCACCAGCTGCCGGCGAAAACAACGTCAATCCGAGTCCGCCCAACGTTCATAGCACATTTGGTCACTGACATATGCCAACGTCAAAGAGCAATAAAGTTATTCGCAGCGACTTGAAAAGAGGCCCGCCTGAATTTTGATTTGAATGACCTATTATATATAAAATATGTAATATAAATAAATATTTTATATATATTATATATGCAAAGTGAAGAGCAACAAGATACTAATTTTAGGACTCGGTTACGAAGGCCACTCGGTTAACACCAATCAGCGAAATGTCCACTTACAGCGTTAATAAATGAACCGCCGATCACAACATAACTTTTTCTTCACGATTTAGTGGGTTCTACAACATGTTTCGGACAACTTGGTCATCTTTAGGTAATACAACTGTCTACGGAATACGTGAGGGGAAAATTAGTAACATAAAGCATCGTAAAAAGAAAATAAATAAATAAATATAAGGTAAAGTGATCCCATTACAGGCGCGATGTGGCCCAGAGGGTGGGTAGAGGTATAGCTGTACTCTTTCTTGAACACGGCACTAGAAGGGGGTGAGTGGTCAGCAGCACGCCCCGGCCGCACTTTACCCCCGGGAAAGTCCCGGTACCCATTTTACAGGAGGCTGGGTGGGCCCCAGGGCCGGTCTGGACGGACGGAAAATCTCGTCCCCACCGGGATTCGATCCCGGACCGTCCAGGCAGTAGCTCAGTCGCTATACCGACTGAGCTACCCGGCCCACAAATAAATAAATATAAATAAATATATTTATATATACCAATAAATACACACAATTGAGCTACCTCACACAAATTACCAGCAGGCAGAAATACGCTACGTACATCGCCTAGGATATTAACACGATCAAATATGCACTGTCGAGTTGATATTTTTTAAAGGACATATCTTGAACTTACAACTGACATCAAAATGAAATGGTTCAGAAGTTTTTGAACCACAGCACTTCCAATGGCACCCAGCACGCAAAAAAAAATATTCCATATCCAAAATTTAAATCAAACCACCTCTAAAAGAATCCTGCATGGAATTGCGTATATCATAGCAGAGGAAAGGAAACATTTCAAACATTTTCTTTAAATACATTTCACGGAAGTTATAAAATGAGATTCACGAAGCCCACTGTCAAAGCAAAAGAACAACACAATTTGCGGTCTACGGGGCCGTAATCTTAAAGGGTTGTCATTTAGTTTCTGGCAAGCCCTCTGCATCAATCTGTAACAGCGTACGCGGCGCTATTAAATGTAACCCCAATTGATGAAACCAAGCGAAATGTATCTCCAATGTCTGTCATTATCGACAAATCTGCCTCCATCACGACGAGGCAAAGCAAAGTTCAATTTTCTCTACTTCCACTGCTTTCTGTGGGTTCCAACAACGTAGTAATTCTATCTTCCCTTCTCATTCAGTAACGACTCTATAACCCAGCCATGTTCATCACTCATATTGTCTCTACCCCATACTGAGGGATAAGAAAAGCAAAGCCCAGCACGTACCAAGTATGAAAACTTATATTCCTGAGCCCTACGCTCCACCGTGACCTCTGCCCTACAGACAGTCCCATAAACTGTGGGTCTGTTCAATTTTCTCATTTTGCGACAATTCCTGCCTTATTAGGAAACAAAGCAAGTAAACAAGAAGTTCTGGGGAAACCTTATGACGCCAAGTTTTCTGTCTTGAATCAAATGAGTCATAATAATTTGACGCACGTTTAAATTATGCAATTCCAGCACTTGAAGATGGATCTTCAGGAAGTGGGATGTGGAGGTTTGGAGTGGATCGAGCTGGCTGAGGATAAGGACAGATTGCGGGCTCTTGTGAATGAGGTAATGAACCTTCGGGGGAATTCTTGACTAGCTATAAAGCGGTTAGCTTCTCGAGAAGGATTCTGTTTCATGGAGTAAGTAAGTAAGATGTAAGTAAGTAAGTAAGAAGAAAGTAAGTAAGTAAGTGCAGCACTTGTTCTGATATAACAACACAAAGCATGGGACATATTATTTCCCTAAATCACATATTCAAACAGAAGAGAGCCACTAATTTTTTTTATTTTTTTATTTACAAACGCAATCAGGTGTTTCTTTGGTGGTATTTTCCACAGCAGCTGTGAATTCTGCCTGCAGTACGGGTACTTCAGTTCAGCCTGCTAGAGGAAATTCATGAAAGGTAAAGACGAAGCTGTCCCTGTGCGGGTCACGAAGGCATACAGGGACTGGAGGTATAGCGCCTACCAATCCGTAACCTTGGCACTAGAAGGGAGTGTTCAGCCTCACACCTCGGCCGCTTTACTCATGTTTCGGGGGACGTCCAATCGCTCTGAGAACAGAAAAACTTCTTGTTCCTACCAGTAATCAACCCACGATTCCCCATTAATCCCGCCTGTAGTTATATGACTGTGCCAACTGAGACACACCCGGTTCTTACGGTGATATCGACCACCAGTAACAGAGTACCAACTAACACAAGTTTTATAGCAGCACATTCACTAATTTCCATTACAATTACACTCGGAGTGTTGTAATTAAAAGAACATTTCGCAGATAATTTGCAAAGTCCCTTTACGCATCGCCGTACGTCCAGACCGTAGTATAGTTAAGTTATGTGAAAGCTCTTACACTGTATGGTTATTTAATGTGTGTATGTAGTGGCGTGGCTAGGGTCTCTCAATGCACAAGACGTCTTGATATGCCAGCAATGTAGCGCCATGGAAATTCTGATGCCTCCACCTCCCATTGCTCTTTAGAAAGCTAACCGCACAGTCTGAATGGTTCCTTCTTCCTTTGCGTACCAAAATACAACTACTCTAAGAAGCCGTATATTTTTTCGAGACCCATAAAAGTCAAACGTAACTTTAAAACCCATGTTTGAGTGATGCCAGTGAAGCTCCTAACACTGAAAATTTGTGTGGCCTGTCTGTTGGTACTACTGGCGATGTTAAATTACAGTAAAGTATAGAGGAACCGAGCCCAGTTTCACGAAAGTTTGTCTGTTTGTTTGAAGGTTATTGGGAGAGGCAGACCACGTATGTAACGCTCCTATACAACTAGAATATCGTGTAAATAGCCAAATAAACAAGGACAGGAGTAAATAATGAAAGAATATTTATAAACCAACAAAAAAGACAAGTAAATATTATACAGCACTACGCACTTAAAAATACAAGACAGCATAACAGCTTGGACCTACTATGATATCTGTTTATTCCAGGCAAAACAGTTTTGGTGTCTGGTTTCAGTATTTAGTGTGGTAGTGGTGGAAGAGGGAGAGTTTGTGTTGATCTGTTTGGCTGTGTATGTTAGTTAGTATTCTTCTTATGATATCCTTGTTTTGTGTTATTTTTTTGGGCGGTGATCTTTAGTATTTGTTTTGTTTTTCTACATTAGGCTATCTTACATGCTCTTTTTTTTATGTACTGATAATCGCAATAAAGGATTGCTGTTTGCGACAGCAATAAATACAGCCATACTGAAAACACAGCGTTTGTCAGTTTGTAGTAATATTGTACGTCTGAAAATATGATAATAGTTACAAACAGAACCGGCAGCTGGCAACAACAGCCGTGGAAACAGACCCGTGTTTGGATCAGTAGTACAGTGAAGATCTTTGTTTAAATGTTATCACTTCAAATAGCAGCAGTGCTTATCCTATCAACCTGTCTTATCATAAATTTCCAAGTAATATAGCCTGCATATTCCGAGGAACTGTGATTTCAAGTGTCCTTCGAGGCCCATAATGTACGACAGTGGATTTTTATGTGGAATCCCTGTCTAGGACTTGGAACTCTTAACATTTCCCGTTGAATCTTATGTATATTGGACCGTGCATCATCTTGATAGTTTAATAAAGAGAGACCAACTTGATGTCACTTGCTTTATTATTTCATTATTTAATGCTCAACATGTTTCGGATGTTAATACATCCATCCTCAGGAGCTTGCGACTT
>Ga0131853_10016504_pt1 | contig 13474 bp, 11 predicted proteins | sample TergutLab28metaG_FD_92764 | JGI IMG/M metagenome (GOLD analysis project Ga0131853, IMG submission 92764) | Labiotermes labralis P1 segment gut microbial communities from Petit-Saut dam, French Guiana - Lab288 P1 (version 2) (version 2) | ecosystem: Host-associated > Arthropoda: Insects >... | reverse complement strand
GTAGGCGTTGATCGCCCACTGCAGGCCGGTGGTCGACAGGTCCAGCTCCTGCTGGATGTTCGGGGCCGCGATCGACACGATGGTCTGGTCGATGAAGGTCATCGCCACCGCGAAGATCATCGCCGCGAGGACCAGGTTGCGGTTCCCCGCTCTGCCGCCGCCCGCCGTCGCCGCCGTGTCGCTCACACCCGCTCCTCCCTCCTCAGCCGGTGGCCCCGAAATTCAAGAGTCGCCTGTCATAGCCTGGACCGCAGTGCCATCGACCGCGACTGCTCGGTGGCCAGACGAGGGATCCTTACCGGTTCTCGACCGACTTCCGGCGGAGTGCTTACTGGTACCGCGGTACCACCTTCTCCTCGAAGTGTCTCCTGCGGTCCCACGGACCGTGCGTTTCCCGCCCATAGCGTCGAACGTGCAGGTCGCGGTGGGTTGGCGCGGCCCGAGGGAGCAACGAGAGGACAGAGCATGATCGAGGCGCGGGAGCTGACCAAGCGGTACGGGGACAAGACGGTGGTCGACCGCCTGTCCTTCACGGTGCGGCCCGGCGAGGTGACAGGATTCCTGGGGCCGAACGGCGCGGGGAAGTCCACGACGATGCGCATGATCGTCGGCTTGGACAGCCCAACTGGTGGTTCGGTCACCGTCAACGGCACCCCCTACGCCGAGCACCACGCTCCGATGCGGGAGATCGGCGTCCTTCTCGACGCCAAGGCCGTCCACCCCGGGCGGAGCGCATTCGGTCACCTGACCGGTCTCGCACACACCCACGGCATTCCACGCCGGAGGGTGGACGAGGTCATCGAACTGGCAGGGCTGGGCAGCGTGGCCCACAAACGTGTGGGTGCCTTCTCCCTGGGCATGGGCCAGCGCCTCGGTATCGCTGCGGCGCTGCTCGGCGACCCAGCAGTCGTCATGCTGGACGAACCGGTCAACGGCCTCGACCCCGACGGCGTTCTGTGGGTGCGCAACCTGCTGTCCGGGCTGGCGGCCGAGGGCCGAGCCGTGATGCTGTCCTCCCATCTGATGAGCGAGATGGAGCTGATCGCCGACCACCTGGTGATCATCGGGCGGGGGCGCCTGCTCGCCGACACCTCGCTGAAGGACTTCACGCAGCAGGCCGGGGGTGGCGGCGTCCGGGTGGCCACCGGCGAGGCGGTCAAGCTGCGCGAGCTGCTGGCAGCGCCCGGGGTGACGATCAGCTCGAACTCCGCGGAGGAGCTGCTGGTCCACGGGTGGGCGGCCCGGGACATCGGACTGATCGCCGCGCAGTATGGCATCGCCCTCTACGAACTCGCCCCGCAGTCCGTCTCGTTGGAGACGGCCTTCATGCTCCTGACCCATGACGCCGTGGAGTACCACAGCGCCCCCGCTGACGCCGAACGGACGGCCGCCTGATGACCACCTTCTCCCTCACCACCACGCGCACCGATCATGGCGAGCCGCGGGTGACCGCCCTGCGGGTGCTGCGCTCGGAATGGAGCAAGTTCTGGTCGCTACGGTCCAGTTGGATCACCTTGACGTCCGCGGTGGCCGTGCTCGTCGCCTTCGGACTGATCGCCGCCGGCGTGTACCACCCCCGCGACGGTCACTCCACGGACCCGGTCAGCCTGGCCCTGACCGGTGCGTCCCTGTCCGGTCTGATCGTCGGGGTGCTCGGGGTGCTCATGTCCGCGGGAGAGTACGGAACCGGGATGGTCCGCTCCACCTACGTCGCCGTACCGCGGCGGTGGCCCGTCCTTGCGTCGAAGAGCGCCGTCATCGGGTTCCTGTCCCTGGCGCTCAGCACGATCGGCGGCCTGATCACGTTCCAGCTGGGCACGGTAAGCCTGCACGGCCAGAAGATCGCGCTTACCCTGGGCGACCACGGAGTCCTGCGCAGCCTGGTGGGCGCCGGCGTCTACCTGGGCCTGTTCGCAGTGTTCGGCGTGGCCCTGGGGTCCCTGATCCGCTCCACCTCGGGCAGCATCGCGGCCCTGGTCGGCATCCTGCTCCTCCTGCCCGGGCTGGCCGCGGTCCTGCCCGGATCGATGCAGGACTCGGTGAAGCCCTACTTCCCCGGCAACGCCGGAACGGCGATCTACGCGCTGCACCGAGAGTCCGACTCGCTCGCGCCCGGCGCTGGGCTCGCGGTCTTCGCCGCCTGGGTGGCCGTGACCCTTGCTGCCGCGGCCATCCGGCTGAGGCGCAGCGACGTGTGAGCGTGGCAAGCACCCACGACGGTGACACTATGAGGACCATGCGCTCTGACCGCGCAGGCCGCACCGCGCCCTCGGCCCCGGAGACGGCACTGCCGACCCTCGGGGCCGAGGCGGGCCTGGGACACCCCGCTCTGAGCCGCCTTCTACTCCGAGGCCGCCGGCTGCGACAGCTGGATCAGCGGCGCCCCTGGTTGCTCGACACCACGGTGGTCCTGTGTGTTGCAGCCATCAGCCTGCCCGACTTGCTCTCCGGGGGCTCCCACGCCGCCTTCGGAGAACCCGACTCCCGCGAGCAACTTCCGGCCGCCGTCGCGTACGTATTGTTCGCCGCATTCCTCGTGCCGTTGTGGTGGCGCCGCCGCGCTCCCGCGACCGCGTTCTTCGCGACCGCATCGGCGGCGTTCGCCTCGGCCGGGCTCGGCATCGAGTTGACCGTCGGATTCTGCGCGTTGCTCATCGCCCTGTACTCTGTAGCCCGGTACGGATCCTTGCGCCTGCTGGGCTGGGCCACCGCCCTCGCCGCCGGCGCTAACGCCGCGACAGCACTCACCCTGGCTCGGTCAAGCGACCGGCTCAGCAGCCTGCTGTTCCTGCTGGGCATGGTGACCACGGCAGCCGCGACCGGTCTGACTCTGCGGGTCCGCCGGATGTACATGACCGCGCTGGAGGATCGCGCCGCGCGCCTGGAGGTCGAGCGTGACCAACGCGCCCAGCTCACCGCCGCGGCCGAGCGGGCCAGGATCGCCCATGAGATGCACGACATCGTCGGCCACAGCCTCTCCGTCATGATCACCCTCGCCGACGGCGCCGCGGCCCTGGCCACCCGCAACCAGGAGCAATCCGCCCACTCCCTGCGCATGCTCGGCGACACCGGCCGAAACGCGCTCGACGAACTGCGCCGCGTCCTGGGCGTCCTGCGTGCGGACCGCGAGAGCGCGGGCGAGCCGCTCAGACCCCAGCCCGGCATCGCCGACCTCGACGCGCTCCTGGCGCAGGTCCGCGCGGCCGGCCTGGCGGTCACTTACCGCACCGCCGGCCACCTCGCCACGCTGAGCGGCGGCCTTCAGCTCACCGTCTACCGGATCGTCCAGGAGGCACTGACCAACACCCTGAAGCACGCGGGCACGGCCGCCACCGCCGAGGTCACGTTGACAGCGGACGCAGACACCCTCAGGGTTCGCGTGACCGACACGGGCACGCCGCCGAACGCCCCCGCACCTGCGATCCAACCCCGGACGGAGACCGAGGAGCCCGGACACGGCTTGGTCGGCATCCGCCAGCGCGCCGCCCTTTACGGTGGCGCCGTCACCATCGGACCACGTGACGGCCGGCCAGGCTGGATCGTCGACGTTCAGCTCGATGCGACCATCGAACCACCCGCCGGATGACGGAAAGTCACCTTCCATGACCACTACCGTGCTCATCGTCGACGACCAGCCGCTGCAGCGCCTGGGCCTTCGCATGCTCATCGAGGGCACCGACGGCGTGACGGCCGTGGGTGAAGCCTCGCACGGCACCGAGGCCGTCCGTCTGACCGCCGAACTACGACCCGACGTCGTCCTCATGGACATCCGCATGCCCGGCATGGACGGGCTCGAGGCCACGCGCCGCATCGTCGCCTCCGGCGGCCGCAGCCGCGTCCTCATCGTCACCACCTTCGACCTCGACGAATACGCCTACCAGGGCCTGCGCGCCGGGGCCAGCGGCTTCCTCCTCAAGAACGCCCGCCCCGAGGAGCTCATCGCGGGAATCCAGGCGGTGGCCACGGGAGACGCCGTCGTGGCCCCCAGCCTGACGCGACGCCTCCTGGACGCGTACGCCCACCAGGTGCTCGCCCCGTCCGACCCAGCGTCCTCCCGAGACCCCCGGCTGAAGGACCTCAGCGACCGCGAACGCGAAGTCCTCGTCGCCATCGGCAACGGATGGACCAATACCGAGATCGCCGAGAGGCTCGTCCTGTCCGAGTCCACCGTGAAGAAGCACGTTGGCCGGGTGCTCGCGAAGATCGGCGCGCGCGACCGCATTCAGGCCGTGATCCTCGCCTACGACGCCGGCCTCGTCAGATCCAAACCCTGAACGCTCCTCTGTGGGCCCCCGGTACCAAAGCCAGGTGCCACGGTGGTACCGCGGTACCACAAGCACTCCACCTCCCAGCGGACGACCCAGTGCCCGGCGCGTGGCTAACCTCCCCCCACTGACAACGTTGTCGTTGCGATGGGCGGGACCATCGCTCTCGGCACCCTGGGATGGAGACCAACCGTGAGACCAACTCGACCTGTCAGAGCACGCCGTCTGGCCGTGCTGCTCACAGCAATGGCGGCGCTGCTCGCCGCACTCCTGCTCCCCGGTTCGGCGGCGGCTTCGGCGTCCGCCGCCAATCATGTGGCACCGACTGTCGGCGGGGGCGCGAACCCGGCAGCGAAGAACGGGGACTTCGTGACCCGCTCGGGGTCACAGCTGAAGCTCGGTGGGAAGCCCTTCCGCTTCTCCGGCGCCAACATCGAGTGGCTGGGCCTGATCGGCTACGGCCCGCTGAACTTCGAGCCGTCGCAGAACGAGCGGTTCCCCACCCACTACGAGATCGATGACGCGCTGGCGACCGCGCACGAGATGGGCGCCACCGTCGTGCGTGCCCAGACTCTCGGCGACACCGTCGGCTGCCCCAACTGCCTCGAGCCCAGGGCGGGCGAGTTCAACCCCGCCGCATTCGCGGTGATGGACTACGCGATCGCCCGAGCGAAGTACTACGGGATCCGGCTGATCATGGAGTTCGAGGGCGACTCGCGCGCCCAGCACGTCGCAGACACCGATGTCTACTCCCGGTGGGGCGGCGGCGGGAACTTCTACACCGACCCCAAGGTGATCCGCACCTTCGAGGGCCACATCGCGGCGATTCTCAACCGTGTCAACACCTACACCGGGGTCGCCTACAAGAACGACCCGAGCATCCTCGGCTGGATGGACTGCAATTTCTGCGGAGACACCGACGCCGCCAACACCAATAAGTGGATCCAGGCCATCGGCAGCTACGTCAAGTCCATCGACCACCAACACCTGTTCATCAGCAATGGGTCCATCCCGGACAAGCAACTGCTTGCCGCGTCCAGCGTGGACGCCTACGCGCTGGAGATCTACCCGCACTGGGCGCCGTACGCCGGGATGACCACGGAGCAGATGAACCAGCTCGCACACACCGCGGCGGCCGAAGCCGTCGCAGCGGGCAAGGTCTGGTTCATGAGCGAGTACGGTTGGGACAAGACCGATCTGGCCACCCCGGCCGACCTGCAGAACTTCCTCACAGGCGTCGAAAAGGACCCCAACATCAGCGGCGACCTGTTTTGGGCGCTGGAGAGCCACACCAACGGGCACGGGTGGCAGCCGATCCCTGCCAACGAACTGTGCCAGCCCGGCACCAACGACAGCACCCCGCCACCCGGTCCCGGCCCTGCTGACGGTTCCGGTTGCTACAGCAACGAGGACGGCAACTGGTGGGCCCTGTACTACACAGGCATCCCCACCATGAGCCACACACAGGCCGACATGGCCGCGCGGGCGCAGATCCTGCGCACCCACGCCTACCAGATGCGCGGCTTCCACAACACGCCCAAGCACGACACCCCGCCGGCCCCTACCATTACCTCGACCGACGGCGGACGCGTGTACTGGCAGGGTTCCGCGGGAGCGGCCAGCTACAGCATCCAGCGCTCCACCGCCCCGCAAGGCCACTGGACCACCGTCTGCGACCACTGCGTGACCGACCTGTCCGACGGCTGGCCCGAGACCACTAACGGCGGCTGGTACCGCGTGATCCCGTACAACCTCGACGGGAAGCCCGGACCGACCTCTGCCCCCTTCCCCGGCGGGCGGCGGTAACGGGGGCCTCCACGCTCCCCCGGCGTACAGCAGCCCGCCGCCTTAGGCGTCGATCCTGACGGCACAAGGCGGCGGGCTGCTCGGCATCGCTATCTGGCTGAACCGCGATGCGGGCAGGTTTCCTTGCCCTTCACGATACGCACGTTGACCGTCACGGTGACGTGGTAGCGGCCGGGCGAGGGCTCCTGCGAGCACACGGTCCAGTTGCTTCCCCACATGGGAGAACGGTTGCGGCCGAGCGCGTCCTCGCTCGCGATCTGGCTGAACCCGGAGGACTGCGCGGTCAGCTTCGCCTGCGTCAGGGTCATTCCGCGCAGGTCCGGGAGCTGCCCTGTCTGCTTGCCGGTGTGCTGGGACCAGGCGAACACGGCGACAAAGGCCGCGACCGTCAGGAGAGCTGGGCCTTTGCGCATGGAGGCACCCCCGGTTCGTGGGACGCTCGTCCCCTCGTCGCTCACGCGAGGTCGCATCGACCCACCACGACCCGCTCCTTCGACGCTACGAGCTCGCGCAGCAGGGAGCGTAGGACCGCGGGAGACACTTGGGCCCGCAAACTGGTACCTCGGTACCAGCGTGTTCTCCTCCGCAAGTCGGGCCGCAAACGGTTCGGACGGGGACATGGTGGACCACGCCCCAGGGACCAAAGCTCCGGCCCGGATCGGCCAACCGCCCCAGCGGAGATCGCGGCGTCAGGCGGGGACTGAGGGCTCCTTGCCACGCACGTCTTCGCCGAGGGTCGGTGATCCGAGGGTGAGCGTCAGGGTGCCGGGCCAATCGGCTGCCGCGGCGTCCTTGTCGTGGATAGCGGCGACGATGGTGCAGTCGGGCAGAAGTTCACGCAGCTTGACCATGACATCATGTGCCGTGGCCCGATCCACGCCGTCGATCGGTTCATCGAGCAGGAGCAGGCGGGGCCTCCGGGCCACTGCCCGGGCCAGGCACAGCCTGCGCCTCTCGCCGCCGGACAGCTCGCGCCCGCCAGCGCCGACCGGGGTGCTCGCGGTGACCCCAGCCCCGCTGAGGCTGACGGCCGACAGCAGTTCCTCCATGCCCGAGTCCGTCAGGTCCGGGTTGGCCAGGCGGAGGTTGTCGGCGACGGTGCCGGTGAACACGTAGTCGTCGTGCGGGACAAAGACGATGCGACCGGCCGGCCATTCATAGGGCGGACGTCCACCGACGCCGACGGTGTTCTGCGATGTGGCAATTTCCCCGGCGATGGCGCGCAGCAGTGTGGTCTTCCCGCTGCCGGAGGGGCCGCTCACGACGAGCTGGCCGCCCGCCGGAACCGCACAGTCCGTCACCGGGGTCCCCAGGCCAGGGCTCGGGGAGAGCGCCAGGCCCGTCACGCGTACGTCCGCGTCTGTGTCGAACGGGATCGTCGACCCCGCCGACAGTCGATGTGTGGGTGTTCCCGCGGGCTTGGTTCCGTGTGGCGCCAGCACGGCCAAACGGCGTGCCGCCTCGGCCGCGTCCTGTGCTGCATGGACCGCTGCTGGAAGTCCCGCCATCAGTTCGATAACCGCGGTAGTCAGGAGGGTCACCAAGGCGGTGTCGGGCAGGCTCATACGCGAAGGCCCGGCCAGGCATGCGGTGAGAACGGTGCCCAGGGTCAGTGCGGCGCACGCGTCCACGCCGAACCGTCCACGTGACTGCGAGCGTGCGGCTGCGGCCTCGGAATCCCTCAGCGAGTCCAGGGCGCAGGCCGCGGCGGCCCGTGCCTGCGGCACAGCGCCCAGCAGGAACATCTCCGCCCAGGCGTCCGTGGAGGCGACGAGGTGGGCTCTGGCCCTTCCCCGCACGGTACAAGCAGGCTCCGCGCCCCGCCTGTGGCGTTCAGCGGCTCGGCTCGCGGTCAGCATCGCAACAGTCCCGGTAATCACCGCCGCACTGAGGAACGCCGCGCCCGCGGCCGCTGACATGGCCCAAATAAGTGCTGCCGTGCTTGCCACAACGACTGCGCTCGTGGTGAGCGGTACGACGGTTCGGATCAGTAGCTGGTCGAGCGTGTCAGCGTCGTTCATGGCCCGGTCCAGGGCTTCGCCTTCGCGCAGCCGCCGCATCCGATCGGCCGGTGCAGCTGCCGCGTCGGCGAACATCCGCAGCCTGATCCGGGTGAGCCATTGCAGGGTGGCTGTGTGGGATACCAGACGTTCGGCATAACGGGCGAGAATGCGGGCCAGCGCGAACGCACGTACGCCGCCGCTGGGCGACAGGTAAGAGAACGTCGAGGTGGGATCGATCCCGGACAGGTAGCAACTGGCGATGAACCAGCCCGACAGCCCCAGAAGACCGAGGGAACTGCCCTCCGCGACCAGCGCCAGCGCGAGCCCGCCGGCCAGCAGTAGGGCAGGACGCCAGGCCATCAGCCGCAGGCTGCGCACTAGCGGCCTCACGGGGCAGCCACCCTGACGACCTGGGCGTCGAGTCGACCACGGTCCAGCCGCCACTCCACGTCGGCATGCGCCGTCGACATGGTGCAGTGCGTCGCGATCAAGACGGTGCGGCCCGCCGCAGCGGCGGTGATCGCGGCGAGTACCTCCTGCTCGGTACCCGAGTCCAGGTGCGCAGTCGGTTCATCGAGCAGCCACAGCGGAGCGTCGCGTAGCAGGGCCCGGGCCAACGCGACGCGGCGGGCCTCCCCCGCGGAGATGCCCCAGCCGTTATCACCAACCTCGGTGTCCAGTTCGCGCGGAAGGCGGCCAATGACCTGGCCGAGGCCAGCTCGCACCGCTGCTCGCTCGACCTGTGCTTGGTCGGCCAGAGGTGCGCCCAGACGAATGTTGTCGGCGAGGCTGCCGGCGATCAGCACGGTCTGCTGACCGATCCAGCTCGCCTGACCGGCATGGGGGGGCCGCGCCTTTCCTGTGCCGGGGTCGCGCAACAGGACCTGGCCGGTGGTAGGTGCGCGCAGCCCCGCGATGACTTTGAGCAGCGTCGACTTCCCGGCTCCGGAGGGCCCCGTGAGCACAGCAAGCCGGCCCGACCGCAGCACCGCCTCGGCGTGGTCGAGCGCCACGACTTCGCCCTCGCCGTCACGTGCATGGCGGACGACGAGGTCTCGGATCTCGACGCTTGGGGCCGCGGGAAGGCGCAGCAGCGCGGGGATCCCGATGCCCTGCGGGTCTCGCGGTGTGCTCTCGCCTGCCGCCGGATTCGCCGGTTCGGACCCGGTGAGCGGCGCCAGCGAGGCAGCCGCAGCGAGGGCTTCGTCCCGCTCGTGGTAGCCCGTGGCCAGTTCCTTGAGCGGGGAGAAGTACACGGGCACGAGCACCAGCGAGAGGAATCCTGCTCCGAAGCCGAGCTGCGGCAACCATGCCAGGCGAATGAAGCCGAGCAGGTCGAGTCCTACATAGGTGGCACAGATGGCGATGGCGAACGTGATCACGGCGTCGAGCACGCTCGAGGCGACGAACGCCCTGCGGAGTACGGCGGTGGTTGCCCGGTTGAGGGCGTCGCTGGCGGACTGCACCACGGCCATCTCCCGTTCTGCCGCGCCCAGAGTACGCAGGGTCCGCATGCCGCGGAATCGATCGAGTAGGCAGGCTGACAGGCTCCGCACGGCGTTCAGTTGAGCCCTACTCGCGGCTTCCGCCGAGAGGCCGGCCAACCGCATGTTCACCGCCAGGATGGGCGTGGCGAGCACGAGCAGCACGGCGACGGGCCAGTTGACGAAGGCGACCGCCACGACCACGAGGGCGCAGCAGGGGCCCGCTGCCAGGCGGACTGGCTGCGCGCGGCCGAGATGAGCGGCGATCAGGTCTGGCAGATCCAGAACCGCATGGGCGGCGGTCTCCGCGGGTGGTGGCGCGGAGGGGATCGCGCCGCCGCGCTGGTCCGGAAGGACCGCGCCCAGCACGCGACGACGCAGCTCATCGGCAACAGCGCGGGCGCCGCGGTCGGCGTGAAGCCGGGAGACATGCGCGGCTGCTGCCCGCACGAGCGTAGCAACGGCAAGGCTTGTCACACCGGCCCACAACCGCTGCGCCGCGGGCGCGCCGTCCGCAGCAGTCACCAACCAGGCGAGCGCCCCCCATTGCCCGATGACGGCCGCTACGGACACTGCACGAGCAGCCGCTGCAACACGGAAGGGAAATTTGCCCGATCCTCCCGCCGCTCGCAGCCACGCGCGAGGTTCAGGATCAGCCAACTCCTGGGATCTCCCCTGCGCCTGTCGTTCCGGTCGATGTTCACGGCTCATCGTCACGCCGCGGGTACACGAGCCAGACGATTGCGCCGGTCAGCATGATGAGGCCGACGGCGAGCCAGCTCAGCAGTTCGCTGTGCGCCTGCGGGTAACCGCCGAAGATGTTGCTGCAGGTCCAGTACATCACCACGCCGAGGGCCGTCCACGCGATGTTGGCCAGCAGGCGCAGCCACCTCGATTGGGGCGCTGTCATGATGCCGCCACCTCCTCACCCGGCTCGTGCGGACTCAATGCATGGCCCGATGCCGGCACACCGGCCGGACGGTTCTCCGCGGGGAGCCGGTACTTGCCCCGGAAGACGTGGTGGGCCATCCATCCGTAGAACAGCAGCAGGGGAATGTTGCAGCCGACGCCGAAGAGCATGAACTCCAAGGTGGTGGCCGGCGCCCGGGCCGTGTAGACGGTGAGGTCGGGGGGGACGAGGGCCGGGTAGACCGCGATGATCAGTGCGGCGAGCCCCGTCGCGGACGCGGTGACCAGGCCGATCAGCGGCCCGGTGTCCGGCCGCCGGCCGAAGGCGACCCAGGCGAACAGGAACGCGCACGCACCGATCGCGGCAAGGACGGCGAAGACCACCGCCCGCCAGGTGACGCCCAATTGGACCGGAACCGCTGTGGCCTCCAAGCTCAGCGCGCTGATCGTCACCAGCAGCGCGGTGAAGACCGCAATTGTCCGGCCGGTCCGGCCGCTCCGGGCCCGTAGCTCTCCTTCGGTCTTCAGCTGCAGAACGGCTGCACCGGCCATGCAGTACACGGCGACGGTCGTGATCCCGGTGAGGAGGGAGTAGGGGCCGAAGAAATCGAAACTGCCACCAGCGAAGCCACCGTGGCTGATCGTGACGCCCGACAGAACGCCGCCGATCGCCATGCCCTGGGCAAAGGCCGCGACCAGGGATCCGATTCCGAAGGCATACCCCCAGCCGCGGGGTACCCCGTTGGCCGCGGAGATCACCTCGATCGCGACGCCGCGAAAGATGAGCGCGAACAGCATGACGATCACGGGAATGTACATCGCGGGCAGCAGCACGCCGAAGGCAGCGGGAAATCCGCCCCAGAACGCCACGGCGAAGAGGATGAGCCACGATTCGTTGCCGTCCCAGGCGGTGGCCACGATCTCGACCATCTCCCGCCGCCGGCCCTCGTCCCGTTCCGCGAGCAGCAGCGTCCCGATTCCCAGGTCGTAGCCGTCGAGCAGCACGTACATAGCGAGGCACAACGCCATCAGGGCGAACAGTGCGTCTGCGGCAGTCACGTCCTCACCCCCATCCCGGGCGCAGAGCGGTCGGACCTGGCATCGCCGGGGAACTGCCCTTCCCCGTCACCTGGTTCTCGCGGGACGTCCGGCCTCGCCATCGGGACGTCGAGGGGGTCGGGGCCGCGCCGCACGGACCGCACGACGTATCCGATCCAGACCGCCAGAAGGGCCAGGTAGATGGCCACGAACAGGACGAACGACCAGACCAGACTGCCCGAGGCGAGCCGTGACACCCCGCTGCTGGTCCGCAGTTGACCGTAGACGACGAACGGCTGACGACCCATCTCCGCGAGCACCCAGCCGCCGATGACCGCGATGACTCCGATCGGCGTCATCCACACCAACCACGTGTGGAACCAGCGGGCTTGGAAAAGCCGGCGGCGGAGCAAGAGCACGGTGCCGACCATCACCGCAGCGAACATCAGGAAGGAGGAGTAGAACATGGCCCGGAAGCCGTAGAACGGCCCCCACATATTGGGCTGGTCGCGGCGCGGAGTCTGTGCGAGGCCCGGTGTGGGGGTGTTGCCGCTGAGGTCCTTGCCGATCACGCTCCCCATCTTGGGGATGGTGATCGTGACGCTGTTCCGCTGCTGGTCCATGTTCGGGACCACGAACACGTTGTAGCCGGTGTTCGTCGAGTTCCAGTTGCCCTCCCACGCCTGCAATTTGGCAGGCTGCACTTTGGCCATATGGCTCGCCACGTGATCCCCGATTTGGAGCTGCAGCGGCAGAAGGACGGCCAGCACCCCCAGGGACATCGTCAACGTACGCCGCGCGAACGAGCGTACGCGTCCCTTGAGCAGGTAGTAGGCGGCGATTCCCGCGATCAGCCATGCTGCCGAGATCAGCACGGCCAGCACCATGTGCGGGAATCGCCACCAGAACGCCTGCGTGAAGATCGCAGCCCCCCAGTCGCTGGGCGTGAACTCGCCACCGCTGATCTTGAATCCAGCAGGCTGCTGCATCCACGAGTTCGCCGACAGGATCCAGAAGGTGGACATCATCGTGCCCAGCGCTACCACGCACGTAGACACAAACATCATCCGCTGGCTCACTCGCCCGTCGCCGTAGAGCATGATCCCGATGAATCCGGCCTCGACGAAGAAGGCCGTCACGACCTCCATGCCGATGATCGGCCCCAGGATCGGCCCGGTGGCGTGAGCGAACCGGCCCCAGTTGAGGCCGAACTGGAAGGTGATCACCGTCCCGGACACCACACCCAGCGCGAATCCAACTGCGAAGATCTTCTTCCAGAACCGGAAAATCTGCAGATATACGGGATTCCGGGTCCGCAGATATGCGCCGTAGGAGAAAGCCAGGAAGAGCGACAGCCCGACGGTGAGCGCCGGAAACGTCATATGGAAGGCGACCGTGAACGCGAACTGCCAACGGGACAGCTCAAGCAGGGACGGTGACGGCACGTACTTCCTCCTTCTCACTCGCAGCCCGACGCAGATTGGGTCGGTTGACGACCCGATCGCGTGAGCTTTCGGCTGCAGGCGATCAGAGGAGTCAGACCGTACAAGCGCACTTGCCCGGATCCTGCTCCGAGTTGTCGGTGCTTCGTTCTTTTCCACCCATTCGGCGGACGAGCGACCGTGCTAAAAGCTGGGCCGTCGGAAAGCCGACGCGGTCGTTCGAGCCACAGGTCAACAGACTGCGGAGCGGCTTGCCAGCGTGCCGCGTTGTGCCGCTACGCTCCGTCGCGGTGGGGGATATCCGGACTCAGGAGATCGCGAGTTCACTGCCTCCCAGCTTGCCGGTGCCCCGGGCACGGCGCGTACCCGGCTGAGTCGCAAGAGTGCCCTGGAACGGGGACTTCGTCCCCGCTCTTGCCGCCGGAGTTGGTGAAGCCCGCCGCGAGCTTGTCCCGCCACGCCGGCGGCGTGAACCGCTTGGAGGTGGCCTCGGCGAAGGCGTGGAAGGCGGCGGACGCCGTTCCCAT
>Ga0131853_10016502_pt1 | contig 13476 bp, 8 predicted proteins | sample TergutLab28metaG_FD_92764 | JGI IMG/M metagenome (GOLD analysis project Ga0131853, IMG submission 92764) | Labiotermes labralis P1 segment gut microbial communities from Petit-Saut dam, French Guiana - Lab288 P1 (version 2) (version 2) | ecosystem: Host-associated > Arthropoda: Insects >... | reverse complement strand
TTCTTATGTAGGATATGTAACTGTTAATACAACACTAAGCCTGACAATGCTAACCAGTAGGTTTGTGCAGGATAATAACGCATTTAATTTTTTAAAGGAGTAATACACCTGATAGCTAATACAATGCACATTATTGTTATAATAAAACCAACTAGATGCACTAATTTCTGACATTTATTTTTGGAGTAGAACTCTACATGTTTTGGACATGTTTACTGTCCATCATCAGGAGTCTGGTACTGTATGACAAATACCTCTTGCTGTGTATACAGTACTAGACTCCTGACGATGGACAGAAAACATGTCCAAAACATGTAGAGTTCTACTCCAAAAATAAATGTCAGAAATTAGTGCATCTAGTTGGTTTTATTATAAGACTACATCACAATGCACGGTCACCTGAACATCAAATTTAAGAGAAAGAACCAGTGAATTTATGAAAGTGCGAATAGTATGAGATTTGATGTAACACTGAAAACTTGAATCATACAACATGACTTACTTTTAAAATAATTCATTTTCAGGTTGTATGCTAACTGCAACAGATGTTATACAATCACAGCACACTTAATATGTCATATTTATTCGTACCCTGCATGCCGTCATTTTAACGTTATCATCAGGCAGACATTTCACAACCAGAACAACAGAGCAGCCATTTACAGATTCTACAATAATAATCACAAAATGAACTGTTTCACACCTGATAATATCCACATAATCATATGTTAAAATATAAATTAAAATTGTTACACCAGCGTATTGTAGAAAATATTTAAAAAAAAAAAAACTGTGTTTTGGAGTGCTGCAGTAATGTGTTTGACATCCAGAGGACTGTGCATCATGATATATTCTTATAATAAAAAACAACGAGATTCACTATTTCTCAAATCCATTTTGGTATAGAACTCTACATGTTACAGACAGGTTTACTGTCCATCATCAGGAGTCTAGTACTGTATACACAGCAAGAGGTATTTGTCATACAGTACCAGACTCCTGATGATGGACAGTAAACCTGTCTGTAACATGTAGAGTTCTATACCAAAATGGATTTGAGAAACAGTGCATCTTGTTGATTTTTATTATAAGAATTCTCTTAAATCTGTTTGTTTAGCTGAAATGTGCAGTTCAAGTGACAGTTCGAGTGAAGAGAGTTCAACCGACGAGGAAGACTGCAAAATGGAAGAACTGGAGCGGAAGCAGTTGCATCCACATCGCCTGCATCCAGAAATGTGGTACAATGACTCTGGGGAGGTATGGTTGAAACAGGGAAAAACAATTGGTATTGAACACAACTGCAGTGGTGGGTAGTGTGAGGTTTTGAGATGGGACAAGCACTTCTGATTTTGAGCTTAAACGTGAATGAAACTGTGTGATCAATAATGACACCATGAAGATGTGTGAGGCGAATGGAATTGTGACTGTATACATTCATAATATCAGCACTAGCTGCTCCACAACTAATATAAAGTAAAGTTCTCCCTGTGCGTAATTTATCAGTAATTTTTTATTTATAGCCAAGCATATCTTACATTCTGGCAATACGTGGGAGTGAGCATTTATTGAATGGCCTGGCAAGGGGCTTCCTCTTCCTGTTGGGTTGGAGGCTAGATGGGCTGCGCAGCCTGTCTGGGTGTGGTGTTGAAGAAAAAAAGTCTTTGTTCTCAGTGGGAACTGAACCCTGATACTATGGTTACTCAGCCTCTAAGCTAGTCAGAGTAGTCACAGACAGATTCATAGATTTTGTTCAATGAAAGGTAATTGAGAGTAATTATATTACTTTGTTAAATTATGAATCGCCATTTGTTGTTGACAGATGAATGATGGTCCACTGTGCTGCTGCAGTGCAAAGGCACGGAGGTATGGTATCCGCCATGGGATCTACTCAGGCGAGACTCATCTTCCAAAGTGCAATCCAAACACCAACAATGCTGACAGGTTGTATCATTACCGCATCACCATCTCTCCCCCCACAAATTTCCTGGTGAGTGTAATTGTGAATAAGCTCTTTTTTTTTTTCTGCAAAACATGCTCATAGGATATGAGGTTTGAGGGCCTAGTCATAATGAATATTAAGATTATTGTCTTATGAGATGTGACAACATGTAATTCTGTTGGGTAAGTGCCATTGTCTCAGAGGAAGCTGCCACTTCCATCTGTAGGGTAGGAGAAGACATTACCGTATATTTTTGAATCTAATCCACACCCTTTTTACAGTTTCAGAGGGCTAAAAAATCAGATGCGGATTAGAATCGCGTGAGGATTAGATTCACGGTCGTGAGCTGGATTTTGGAAAAATGAGAGAGCCGCTGTACATGCCGTAACAAACAATACAATACAATAATTTATTATTTTATTTATTATTTATAATATTATATAATATATTATATAGTATTTATAATTTATTATTCATCAGACTCACTGTCATCACTCATAACTGAATCGTTATCCGTCACCCAGTCACTGTCATCTTTATCTTCACCATCATCATCCCATAGAACGTCATCTTCGGATCCATCCAAAGCATTGCTTATGCAACACTTTTTGAAAGATCTGACGTTAATGCTCTCCGGGATGGCTTTCCATGCAGCTGACACCCACTGCGCGACTTCTGAAGGAGCTGCATGTTTGATTTTTCCAGTTTCTGTTAACTCACGGGCAGGATCTGCAATCCAAGTCAGATATTGTTGCCTCAACCTGTCTTTAAAGGGCTTGTTAACGGATACGTCCATTGGTTGCAACACTGATGTCATTTCACCCGGGATGGCAACAAGCTCAGTTTTCATCTTGCGGAGCTGGTTCTTCACAGAATCAGTGAGATGCCCTCTGAATGTATCAAGGACAAGCATGGATGTTTGATCTAAGAAGGCTCTAGGCCTGCAACCCCATACTATTTTCAGCCACTCCAACATCAGCTCCTCTGTCATCCATCCTTTTTCCTGGGCCCTGACTATAACGTCCTTCGGAAACGCTTCTGATTTGGGTAAAGTCTCCAATTTCAAAATTAGTAAGGGTGGTAGTTTTCTCCCACCATCATTTGCTGCCAGCATTACTGTTAGGCAAATCTTTTCGCACCCAGTGGTTTTCTAAAGTATCTCCTTCACGCCTTTCTTCTCCAACATGTAGTTTGGCAGCATATCAAGATAAATGGCCATTTCATCGGCATTGGCCATTTGCCCCACCAGAAAATTTCCTGTCTTCCTCAGGTTGGTGATGTACCACTGATAATTCAATAACTTTTGTTCAAAATCTTTTGGGAGCTTCTGGCATATCGTCATCCTATGCCGCAACGCCAGCCCCATCTGGCGCATGAACTTTATGGCCCATCCTTTACTGGCTTTAAAACAACTTCAAGGAATGTTCAAAGGTCTGGCCTTATTTATCACCTCCTCGCGAAGTAGATCATAACTCACAAACAGTCCTGTCTTGCATCTGTCATGAAAAAACATGAAGACTGCATTATCAGTTTCAGGAAATCATCCTTTCTTGGGTCCAGTGAATTTCTTTCGTGATGCCTCACACCTGTTGATCGCTGCCTTGTGTTTCTGCCACAGTCGAACATTGCTTTCATCAACTCCAAAAACTGCAGCGGCTTTGCAGTTTCCCTTATCCTCTGCGCACCGAATAACTTCATGTTTGAACTTTGCCATATATGATAGTGTTTTAGATTTCTGGTGTCCCTCTTCCATAACTAGGGTACATGACAAATTGGAACAAGAAGTCTGTTTACCAGTGTTCCTTCAGTTGAAATTATAACCCCAAGTGGAGAACGAGGCATTTCAATCTCAGCATGAAAAGTGTGATGTCACAGTGCAGCCAGTAATTACCTATATTTATTTTGGTATTCATCCTGTTTATCGTTTTCCTACTTTAAGAGGGCGTAATCCAAACTAAATGTAAGACAGGCATGAAAGAACCTGTATAATATTGGCAAATTATGGTACAAAGAAAGTTGGTGCTTAGTCCATTTTAGTACTCATAGTCAAATCACGGGCGACCGTCAGACAGTGACTTGGTCTGTTTTGGCTGGGAAACAGCATGCCATATATCAACAGCGATATTAGGTACGGTATATGGTCATATTTCAGCGGGGTACACAGTGGGAACATTCTGCTACAAAACACGCTGTTATTTAGAATATTCCTGTAGACAGCAACGCTTGGCAGATTGAACGAGGCTTCGTTCAAGGAATGGTGACTGCGTCGCCCACACTGCTAACATATTGTGAGAAGGTAATGAAAGGCCCCCTGTTGCATAGCGTAGCAAAATAAACGTACCAGGTTTCTAAGATTGCAGGCTGTCAGCAAAGTGCTTTATTCATGAGGTGCATATGGACATAATTGGGTAAAGTGGCCGGAGCATGGATCTGACCACAAACCATTATATAATGTGGAGTTAACTTGTGGGGCTATAATTCTATGCCTCTACATGAATGTACGAAGCATTTAAATGGCCACAGCGCTAATCAGCTGTGGTGCATTTGTACCGCAGGCAGTTAAATGGTCACCATGCACGACGCGTTAGTTGGATAATGATTAAAGCATTGGTAACATCCAATATTATTCAATCAGTCTGCCTTGTAGGCAAGGGGCGGTTGAAGGAAAGATGCGGATTAGAACCGCGAACTAACTTTTTTTTCGTTTGAGAAATCGGCAGAAACTAGTGCAGATTAGATTTGGATGCGAATCAGATTCGAGAATATGTGGTATTAACATGAAGATGGAGGTACAAGCTTCTTCTGAAATGGTGGTACCTATGTGCAACATATGTTGAAGAAATCAGGTTTCCTAGGGCATAAAAATTAAATTAGAGCCATTACAACATTGGGAGCTGGGATAGCGTAGTCGGTATAGCGACTCGCTATGGGCTTGACGGTCCAGGAATGGAATCCCGGTGGGGGCGAGATTTTCTGCACCCATCCAGACCGGCTCTGAGGCCCACCCAGTCTCCTATACAATGGGTACTGGGTCTTTCCTGGGGGTAAAGCGGCCAGGGCGTGGCATTAACCACCCACCCCCATCTAGCGCTGAGGTTAAAGAAAGAGTAGAGCTATACCTCTACTCCCCCTCTGGGCCTTCGTGGCCTGTTCTAGGGTGAACTTTACCTCTACCTTTACCTTTACAACATTAAATGTAGCTCATTAATTGCACTGAACTATCATTATTTTGCAGCAAAAACCGTGAGCACATTGATGCTCCAGTTGATGGTTTGCCAATTTTGATGGCAGGAGGAAATAGAAGTGGCTGCTCATGAATGGCTGCAAATGAAAGTGCCAAATTTGTACCACGATGGAATTTTTAAACTTCTGCCCAGATGTGGCAAATATGTCTTTGAGCTGGAGAATTATACTGAAAAATAATATTGCATCATTGGAATAAATGCATTGCATTGAAGTTTACAATGGCTTCTTTTTTACTTTTTATGAACCATGGGATCTTGCTTGGAACACACTGTGTACTGCAGTGCATGTCATCACATTCCGGGATACTAGTGTAAGAACAGATTGCAGATGGCAGGCATATATACGTACTGCAATGTGTACACTGAAGTTAAGTTCATGTCTTTGTTTACTTTGCAGACGAAGACACCAACGATTATTAAACATGATGAACATGAGTTCATATTTGAAGGATTCTCTATGTTCTCACACTTTCCTCTGGACAAGCTGCCTACATGTAAGGTGATCCGCTTCAACATAGAATACACCATTTTGTACATAGATGAGAAGTTGCCAGAGAATTTCACCATACAAGAACTGGACCTATTCTGTAAGTATCTCGTTACTGATACGGGTAGTAGGTGGTAATATTATATGTTATTTTAATATGGTCTGTCTTCCATGTGTTAATCAGATCCAAAAGTGTATAAATAACCAACATGTGCACTTTGATGTTAAAGATATATTTTATTCATAGTGTTCTCACCAGCATGTTTCGGCCGGTAATCGGGCCATCTTCAGGGTGATGTTCTTATTACAAGAATACAATTGTGGTCAACTGTGTAACCATCACTGCATGATAATTAAAATTGTATATTATCAGTTAAAATTATTTAAAGAATACAAATATAGGCTAAGAATGCATAATTATTAAAATCTTGGTAGTGAAAATTGTTTAGTGTTTGCGGAATGATGAATAAGTTGGCAGTACTGTGAGTTCCAATCCTGTAATAAAGAGATATTGTAGATGTAAGAATATATAAACACATAATCAGTTATTGAAATGGAATACCATGAAAGGTGAAACAGTCATTGATGAGGTACTTACTAGATTATAGGTGATGTGTTGGTGTGGTATACTACTGCCTCAGTCATCACTCCACAAACACCAAACAATTTTGAGAACCACACTTTTCTGGGTTTTGCACGGTGAGTAGTGGTAATTTCTTACCGACATTTTGGGACAACCTATCGGTCCCTTCCTCATGGTTCAAGAATCCAAAAGAAAGCCTGTAGCCCCAAAACGGAATATATGGAGGGAAGAGTGTAGGGGGTGAAAGTGTCTCAGTAATGTGGTGTCAGCCAATAGGGTTGCTGCAAGTAGTTGGATGGAGGGGAGTGTGGCAGTCAATACTTTCTTTCCTTCCTCCCACTTCCCTCCATTTCGCTCACGTGAGTTGTCCTTTGTCTCACCATCACACCAGTTAGAATTCCTTCAAACACGGAGCGTCTCTGTCCGGCTATGCTGACCACCACACTCTCCTACTCCAACTACTTAGTGCAAACGTGTTGGCATACACCACACTTCTGAGACATTTTCACTGCCCACACTCTTCTTTTATGTACTCCATTTTGGGGCTACAGGCTTTCTTTTGGATTCTTAAACTCTGAGGATGGGACCGATAGGTTGTCTCGAAACGCCTGTCAGAAATTACCGTTACTCGCTGGATAATAACCCAGATGAGCAATGTTCTCAGGTACTTTGCGACAGAAACCTGAAAATCACCAAACAGTTTTAACTCACATGATTTTAACCTTTTGGCGCCGGAATTATTTTTTTAATTTTAGCACACCTGTATATAAAATGTGAATAATACAGGACCCAAACACGTTAGAATTATGAAACAAACTGCATTTTGAAGAGAAAAACCGGAGAGTATACACCATGTTTAAAATATTCGGTACCTATATTTGTTGAATAAATATATAAAATGCAACTTTGGAGGTTAGCGGTGCGGTACGCCAACTACAGTTGACGTTAGGCGTCTAAAGGTTAATAATTATCCATTCTTAGCCTATATTTTTTTATCTTATTTAAATCATTTTAACCAGAATTGTATAATTTTAATTATTATGGAGTGATGGCGACATAAATAACCACAACTGTGTTCTTGTAATAAGAACATCACATTGCAACGGCCTTAACCTTTTGGTGAGAATGTTGTGAATAAAATGCATCATAAAAATTAAAGTACATTATTTATTTATTTATTTATTTGCTTCTTGTTGTATTATGTCTGGATGTTCAGAATAATGTAAAGGCATGTAACTTCTGTCAGCAATGTTCTGACATGTTCCAGATGACTATCTGTTCCGTGAACTCTTGGAACTTGTCGACCTAGATTTCAAAGCTCATGACGATTCCAATGGCTGTTCACAGTTCCACTTCATGCCTCGGTTTGTTCGGGATCTTGCAGGTATGAATGTTCACATGTCATTTTATTGAAATTTCCTCATTATCACAGAAAGTAATAATGCTACTGGAAAAGTGCAAATAAATATGTATTGGTTTTAGGATGGACAACCAAAAAGGGTTATTCACTTTGCATGGCTACAAACAAGTACTTGTTTACCATCTATACAATTTTATTGCTAATAATGTTAATTAGTCATGTTAATAAGGCAGCATGGTTCAGTCATCTCCAGGCCATCCAGTATCATATACAGTATAATATTACATGTGAATTCAAATATGTGTGTGTGAGACCTCAGTCATTCATTTTATATAGTACATGTTGCTTTTGATTCTCTTACTACTAACATCAGTTGTTAATAGAATGTGACATGTTAGCCATTATGTTAAAACTTTCTTGTGTTAATGTTATGGAGTTTTAACCCTTTAAGGAGTAAATGTAATCAGTTCTATTTAAAGACCCATTGTGTACTGCACAATAAACATTTGCCCTCTCAGTTATAAAAACCAATTCCTGAAAACTATATAGAGCAAAATTTGCTGTTGGTTCTGAGATATACAAAACGTATAAACACACTGCAGGAAGAATGTAGAATTTTGAAAAGTTAAAACTGGTGGTACATACATTAACGACGAGGCTTTAAAAGGTTAATGGACTTTTATAAATTATTTTGTAACTTCCCTGGAGGATTCCATTAGTTTCTGTAACACAAAAAATCACCACAGATCAGGGCTGTTTTTATATTTGCAATGATATGTCAGATGTTTTGTAACTAAGCTCTTTTATTCTTCGTGAAAAGTACAGGTAAAGTTGTTACGCAAACTGTGCAGGCACAGGACAGAGTGGAGTTACAGTCCATTTGTTTTTAACCTCGACACTATGTGGAAGTGAGTGGTCATCTTTACGCTCCATCCACTTTACCCCCAGGGAGGGAGTCCTCTGTACACTTCAAATAGTAGGCTGGGGGAGTCTCTCAACACGACATCATGATGGTTACCATCATTGAATGTGCAACTGAAGATTAATGTGTTGATGTCATAGTCAACGCAATGTAAAACTCGCTGTGTTGACGTGACACTGGTCTTTGTTAATTGTTGCTGACAGTACTGTTGAGGATATTTTGTGCACAGTTGACCCTACCAGACTGGGTGGAAGGAACAAAATTGATAACCTACCTTTACCATCTTACATGCACAGAGTACGTCTGTTTGCCATTTGTTTCAGGTTCTTCACTGGTCAAGAACTACCGCAAGAACTGTAATGTGCAAATATTTTCACTTATTTGGTTTATGCATACTGTTTGAATGTTTCATCTTCTTTGTCCAGAAACGTTTCTGTTTTTTGTATGATTCATTGAAATAAAAATTTATCTACTTACAGATAATGGCAAGGAGATCCTGTCAATGAATGAGGTGATGTATTACCTTATAGTAAACAGCAAGTCCCTTATAGAAGAGTCCAAACTGGAAGATCTGCTTGCCATGTCCCAGTCCAAGTGGCAGAACTTTGCAGATGAAGTGAAAGGTTTGCAGGTTTTCATGTCAAGTTATGGCATATTATTGTATATGTGGTGGGGAGTGGGGGAGAAATGAGAAATTCATACAGAATTTTAATCAGAAACTTGCAGGGAAGAGACTGCTTGGGAGACCTAAGTAAAGCTGAGAAGATAATATTAAAATAGATCTTGGCCTTTTGGGTTCAGGAGAAAGGATGTCAAACTTTAAATGGGGTTGGTATTTAAATTTTAGCACATGGTGTATGAAAAACATATTATTTGAACAGAGAAAGATAAAATTGTGAAGTAAATGGCATTTAGTGAAAAACAAGACCAAGACTACACAGCATGTGTTAAAAATGCAGTAAATCTTTTTGTTACCTAAATATATAAAATTAATTAGTGAGTTTCTATAGTAAAACCAACCAGATGCACCAATGTATCAAATTTATTTTATTTTGAAATGACACTCCACATGTTTCAGATGGTCTTTCCGTCCATCATCAGGAGTTGAAGACTGTACATACAGCAACCAGATACTGCTGTCTGCTTGCTAGCAGGTACCCACTAGCAAGCAGACAGCAGTATCTGTTTGACAAATGCCTGTTGCTGTATGTACAGTCTTGAACTCCTGATGATGGATGAAAAGACCGTCTAAAACATGTAGAGTTTCATTCCAAAATAAAATAAATTTGATACATTGGTGCATCTGGTTGGTTTTACTATAGAAATATATTATGATGCACGGCCCTGTGAACGTCGAAATAGTGAGATTTTTATGTGGGTCATGTAAAGGTTAATTCCTGTGATGCTGTGGAAGAACTGTCCAGATTTTAATTTGGCAGTAATTGTATAAATGTTGAAAGAATGCAGTGCACGTCTGGCCATACAGCACACTTGCGCCATGACACCATTGAAGGTGCATGGCCTATACAAATCAAAGAAATAGGGTGTGAAGATGTGGAGTGAGTTTTTTGTGCTCACAATATGGTCTGTCGGTAGGCTCTTGTGAAGGCAGTTATCAGTCTTCATGTTCCATAAAGAGCACAGAATTTCAAGACTGGCTGAGCAACTGTCTGAATTTGAAGACGAAACCTGCTCCATGGAATAAGCTGTGAAGGTGTGAACTTTACCTATCCAGTAGCTGGTTTATGTCAATATAGTGTCAAAGTCTCAAACTTGCCAGGTTCTTTAAAACCAGATGATTATTTATTATGGTGATGAACTATTTACTTCTCAAAAAATAAATGATATAATTGGTTTAGTTATTTAGTCTTTTGAGGGGTTTGGGGAGGTTGGGGTTTTGTGGAGCATTTCTTCAGATTCAAATTTTCTGTAATGTGATTGAGTATGAAGAACTTGACCCTGACAATGAAGGTGACGTGTTCCTGTGAAACGCTGTGAAATACACGCCCAGTGACAGTGTCACATGCACATTAATGTGGATCTTCACGTAGTTATTTCTTTATCATAGTGGTCTTCTGGCACGAGACGCTTTGTAGTCTCGTAGTTTACCCACTGGTCAAACAGCATAACATCCCAGAAGATCTTAATCTGAGTATGGATCATTCTGAGACCCTCAGTTATCATACTGTATGCTCGTTCAGTGTTAGGCAGGGCTTCTTACCCTCTTTTGTGCCATAGACTCCTTTAAAAGTCTGGAGAAACCTACGGACCCCTTCTCAGAAAAATAAATTTAAACACTTAAAATAGAGAATGCGAGATTTTTTTAAGTTAAACATTTTTGGAGTCTAGAGGCCATAAATTGCTTTGTTACCTACTTTCACTTTTCAGTGATAAACTAAATTTCAGTTAGAGGTTGGCAAAAACAAAGTTGTGATTTTTTTCACGTCCAATTTCACATACCCCAAGGTTACGAACGGCCGGTGTTGGTGGAGAGTATTTGTGATTGTGTGTGTGTGTTTTTGTTTTCAGGCATGGTGGTGACGTACCCCGGCATGAAGCCATGCTCTGTCCGTGTGGATCAGTTGGATCGTGAACAGCAGAAGACAAATGAACTGCCGCACCCAGAGATTGTGCACTTTGGGATTCGGCCTCCTCAGCTCAGTTATGCTGGCAATCCTGAGTATGTTCACTTTGTTTAAACGTTTGCTGCTCGTTATTATTCATTTGATGCTCAAGATGTTGAACGTTGTACAGTTAAGACTGTGCTTATGGAGCGACTGTTTAAGTTCTTGTCTCCTGCAGATCACACTGAGCATTTAATTCTGGCACCACAGGGTTAGAGTAACATCATCTTCAGAACGATTATTGGGAGGCAAATTGCAAGTCTCACCCAGTGAGTGTTCCTACAAGTTACAAATCTTCTTTATCTCTATTTTATTTCCTATTGTAGATTCAGTTATTCTCCCACCTGTTTGTTCTCACACATGCTGGTCTCAATTGTTTGCTATTTTCCTCTGACATTTGTTCCCAGACACTGTTTAACTTATTTGTTCTGCGCTGTTTTGTAACCTTCAGGTACCAGAAGGCTTGGAGGGAGTATGTGAAGTTCCGGCACCTGTTAGCTAACATGCCCAAACCGTCATTTGAAGACAAGCGTAAACTGGAATCGAAGGAGAATAAACTGCAGGAGATGAGGACGCAGAGCAAGATGAAGCGAGACGTTACTGTGGCTGTATCGTCAAAAGGGTTTCATCGCACCGGCATCATGTGTGACATCATACAAGTGGGTACTGGTGCCGGTGCAACTTCGTCATCAACTGTTGTTTAGATAAAATTTTTAAATTAGATTTTGGGAATGACTTATGATGCCTTCTCTCCTGATGTCAATAATACAAACTGAAGTATAAATAAACCTTTAGACGCCTAACGTCAACTATAGTTGGCGTACCACACCGCTGACCTCCAAAGTTGCATTTTATATATTTATTCAACAAATATAGGTACAGAATATTTTAAACTTGATGTATACTCTCCGTTTTTATTCTCTTCAAAATGCAGTTTGTTTCATAATTCTAACATATTTGGTTCCTGTATTATTCACATTTTATATACAGGTGTGCTAAAATTAAAAAAATAATTCCGGCACCAAAAGGTTAATATTTAATGTAGTCAGCCATTTTGACACTGAATGAGAATCCAGATTAGCTGCAGTTCAGTATAGGTACTGTGGGGTAGAGAAAAATCTGCCCTTACTATGCATCAAACCATGATTCCCCAGTCATTTAGCCCCTTGCCCAGGCACCTCAAGAATAGTCTGGGTCAAAATAGAGAGCTGGGACATCTCAAATATGAAACAGTATTGATACCCACTGGACTACAACGTATGGTGTAGCGAGACTTCGGTGATTTTAACAAAATGCATATTTATTGATCTCTGACGGTAGCAATCTTGTGTAGTTTTGTGGAGCATTTGTTGTATTTTCTATATTGATCAGAAAGGTGGATTAGGTTTGACACCATGTATAGTGCACAATGTAGTAAAGTACCTTACGACAGAAACCTTAAGAGGTGTCAGCTTTTGTCCATTTATAATACAGAATTTATCAAGAGTAACATGGGTCTTGCAGTGCCTCATTGTGGATTGTTTGCAGCATGCTATGTTGATCCCAGTTCTTGTGTGTCACCTACGTTTCCATTGTTCATGTGATGTGCTCGAGAAAGTAATCGATTACAAGTTCAAGAATCGCTTTCTGCTGCAGCTGGCGCTGACTCATCCTTCATATAGGTGAGGAAGTGCACGCAGACATTTGTATGCCTGCCTTTTGTCTATTCATGTTGTATTAGTGTCAGATATTTGGCATTGAATGGGAGCAAGGGAGACCTCAAAATCGCTGAGGGGCTGATATTAACATAGTGGATATTGAGCAGTGAATACAGAACATGTTGCCTGTTTTGCAGCAGTGATGTTCAGTCTCTGGCAGATCCTTTCAGCTTCATTTCTCTCTTTGTTCTATTACTTTGTATTCTCTCTTGTACCTATTTTTTTTGCTCCCTTCTGCCTGTTTCTCTCCTGTATGTTTCATTCTTTCCTTCCTTGCTTTCTTTATCCTTTCTTTGCGTTTTTACTCTTTTCTTTGTTTGTTATGCCTTTGATTTGTTTTTCCCCTGCTTTGTTTATTTTATTCACCCACCTTCTCAGTCCCTCCCATCATGCTGAGATCTCATCATCGTTACACATTAAAATCAGTTTATTTAGTGGGAAGTCTAATGGTCAGTGACTGGTAGGATGTAAGTTTATGGGTAGGTATTAGGGGGGGGGGGGGTTTTTTGGGGGCGGTGATATTAGGTTGTGTTTTCTATGGTTTTCGGGTGGGTGGGGGGGGGGTGGTTTGGGGGTTTCTTTGTTTGACGTCTTCTGGGTTTTCTTCGGTGTTGTTTTT
>Ga0131853_10016501_pt1 | contig 13476 bp, 8 predicted proteins | sample TergutLab28metaG_FD_92764 | JGI IMG/M metagenome (GOLD analysis project Ga0131853, IMG submission 92764) | Labiotermes labralis P1 segment gut microbial communities from Petit-Saut dam, French Guiana - Lab288 P1 (version 2) (version 2) | ecosystem: Host-associated > Arthropoda: Insects >... | reverse complement strand
ATATATATATATATATACATACCAAGAATTGTAATTCAATTTGCTACCCTAAAATGTCAGAAACTTACATTATTACGAGTGAATAAAATATTCGACATTCTGATGACTGTGCATCGTGATATACTCTTATAATAAAACCAACTAGATGCACTAATTTATCACAAATTTATGTTTGGAATAGGACTCTACATATTTCGCACAGTATCTCTGTCAATCATCAGGAGTTTAGCACTGTAAACACAGCAATAGGTATAGGTCATACAGGTTATGCTGACTGCTTGCTAGCGGGATCAGGATGGAACTGCAGATGGATACCTGGATATCCATGTCCAGGTACCCATCTCAAGATAGCACAGGGACCCATTATTCCCAATACCGGCACATGGATATAATTTTATTTCACAGATAGCTGGCCCGTATTGACATCTCCTACAGATGTATGTCCGGCCACACCGTAGACAGCATATGGCCCTCGACACATTAGCACGGCGTGTTATCTACAACATCATGGCCATGACAGTGCAGTCACGGCAGCAGATTACGACACAACCCAGCTACCTCCCCAGTCACTAGAGTGTAAATAAACATGATATCAGCGACAGACTAGAATATAGTACATAATACATATAGCAAATATTGGTACCATCCTATTAATTGAGTTCATGTACCTGACCATTGTAAACGAGATCTCGTGTCCCATTAGATACACTGGTTATGTAATACAGTCCTCTGTAAGCTAAGTACAAACCTGACAATGATCCAGTAAACTGGCCGAAACACGTAGTTGACAAGCTGTATAATACTTGATAATATAATATAGATGTGGTCCGACTGTATATTTTACATATTTGATACGTTGTAACAGAATGTCCCGTTTAGGTGTAAAGAATGCAAAAAATGGTCGTATGTGAACTACTGACACTTCCGAATACCAGGCATACATGGCTTACAAAAACTACAGGTACAACCTCAAAAGTGAAGGCCATTCTGCAAAACTAAAAAGTCGATATTAGGAGGCAAGGTCTTCCAAATGGTCACTCAGAATATCCGGAGGAAATCTTATTAGTATGACAGTGGAGGCGATACGTGCCTTAAGGCCATCAATGTCTCCAACTACTGGCCATTCACAATGTCTTTCACAAACACACACATAAGGAAATGACGATTTTAAATCTAGCAAATATTGAGGACAAGCAAACAAGTCCATCGCAGTCACATTAAATGTTATTCATATGTGTCGTTCGCACAAGAAGGAATTAGATTTTCGGTACATTGCAAGCAGCACAAGTACAGGAAACAGCCTTTAATAAATCTTATGTTTTACTGACTGTGCATCCTGCTACGAATCTAGATAAATGACCAACTTGATGCATAATTATGTTATATAATACGTGTATTGTTATAATCCTCTACATGTTTCGAGCAACTCTGAGCTCATCATCAGGAGGTCAAATTGTATTAATACAGCATCTGCTATAGTATTCTGTGTAAGTGACTGTCCGGTGTGCAGGTTGCAACCTGCACACCGGACAGTCACTTACACAGAATACTATACCAAATGCTGTATTAATACAATTTGACCTCCTGATGATGAGCACACAGATGCTCGAAACAAGTACAGGATTATAACAATAAACGTATTATATAACATAACTGTGCATCAAGTCGGTCATTTACCCAGACTCGGTTAAAAAACTCCCACACACGCAACAGAAAACCGATGAAACATTTTCTGTTTGAATTACAGAGTTTTACTTTTGTCCGTCCAAAATGTATCACTCAGTACTACAGTGATCTGTATATATAATTATGTCCGTAATTTATAAGAGTAAGAGTTACAGTCTGGGCCGGGTAGCTCAGTCGGTATAGCGACTGAGCTATGGGTCGCACAGTCCGGGATCGAATCCCGGTGGGGACGAGATTTTCCGTCCGTCCAGACCGGCCCTGGGGCCCAACCAGCCTCCTGTAAAATGGGTACCGGGTTTTCCCGGAGGCAAAGTGCGGCCGGGGCGTGCTGCTAACCACTCACCCCCTTCTAGTGCTGCGGTCATGGAAGAGTAGAGCTATACCTCTACCCACCCTCTGGGCCAAACCGGGCCTGTAACGGGATAACTTTACCTTTTTTACTTTAAGAGTTAGAATAATCTGACGTTTGTCAGATGCAACTTGCGTGTGGCACAGTGACCGAATTTCTAAATTTTGAAACAAAAATTTTCGTACAAAACTTTTAGATAGCTAGACTCATACAAATGTAACCATGCATGTTTTTCAAATCAAGTTTTACACACTCAAATTCAATACGAGAATTTTATGTACATTTCATCCGACATCAAGTCTTTATTTCACATTTTACGAAAACATAAATTACTGGCGCGAATTTTCTCCGGAAATCGACTATCAACAAAACTGGTAGTATTAAATTGCGTTAGCTTATTTCTCCTCACTGGTTCTCGTAACTGTCGTGTTGATATTACAAATAACAGGAATTTAGCACCCTGAGGCTTAAATTTCACGTAACTACTATCTGAAACTTCACTTCATTTCGCACAGCTGACGCACTGCATCTCATTTACAAAAAACCAGCCTGTTAATCTTGTTCAGAAAACTAAAATATTGAATGTATATATAATTCAGTCAACACAACAATAATATTAAGATATCAACTATGTTTATAGCGACATGTTTCTACTCGAAGGAGCCATCATCAGGCTATATTTGGAACCACATATGTATACCAGGTAACTGTGCACATTTTGGGAACCCAAAAGGCTTACAGGGTTGTCATATAAAGTTTTATATATATAATACAGTTTCAAGTTGCAAAACCTAAACTATTATGGCACTACATTAACTATTTCTGATGTTTATTGTTGCACCGTCCATATCGTCGAATTATTTAATCAGTATGCCAACTGATGTACATACATAAATATTCCACATTAAAATATTAAAATTTAATGTTTTAATGTGGCATTTTTATGTATGTGCATCAGTTGGTATACTAATTAAATATTTCTGATGTATCTAATTGATATTGTGGCTAAAAGTTTAGGGCTCACGATGTATTTTGTATGCCGAATTAGTTACAATGTTTTGCGCAACCGCATGCCTTTTTCTGTAGTATGTTGAACAAAGTTCGTTTATACGGACCGTCTCACGTTTGTGTAGATACACCATCGGTTACGTTATTGGAGTATTTGAATCCCAATTCGGAAAGCTAAAATATCTTTACTCTGGCAAATGTACGAAGACAGTAAAGTACACTCCACAGGTAAAACACATATTTTTAAAATATTATGCAATTTGTACCGCACATTCAGTAACTTCTGCTCATTACAGGTCAAGGAACGTAAAGTGGCGCAGCGTACAATCATCTGATGGTCACACTACAGAAGGTCGACGAATTATATGCATGCTATTCGAAGTTACAATCACATAAATAAAGAGCAAATATGAAGGGTGGAGTATAAAGTGACACCTTGCGCTCTGTTGATAGAAGGGTTTAAGCAATTACTGACTTCGACTAAATACTGTACTTATCTGCGCCGTAATTAGTGAAGATGGTAGGCTATACACACACACACATATACATATATTGCAACAAGCCTAGATAAAAGAATATGGCTTATAAAAACATCGCAACAAGACCAGGCATGTATCGGAAGGAGAAGTTAACATTTTGACAGCCAGTGTCGTCCTTATGGCTGGGGTGAGCGGGTTGGTCGTACCGTCCCACCCACAAGGCTCCGGTGATTCAAGAGACCCGGGTCATGGACGCACTTTGAAGTCTGAAAATATTATATATTGCTACGTCTTGAGTGCTTCAGAGATGAAAATGATTGTCACGTAAAAAGATAACTGTAATTAATCAACAGGACAGTCCCATGTCAGAGTAGACACCTTCTTCCTCCGCGCACAGCATAATATCCCGCTATGAAACTGACCTATACATCCTTGCATAGCGGGGAGTAATGTAGATTTTAAGGTTTTCTCTGTGACTTAACTGCCTTTCTGGGGTCACGCGCGGGATGTGCGGTAAACCTTTCGCCATTAGCGCGTGTGGACCCTTTTGTTTCGTTGCTTATAGGGTGCCCTGGGGTAATTTGCAACTCGACAGGCGCAAAGGTTTCGCAGTGGTGGGCTGTCAGTGACAAAGACACTTTGTCTCGTGTGCAATACAGAATTAACTCGTGGATGATTTTTTTTTGAAAGATTACAATGTGGTTATTTTATAATTGTACCATGTACATGGCTAGCAGAGACAGAAATGGATGGCGAACGTAGAGATTAGGAACTGAAAACGACATAAAAAAATTAAGAGTGGAGGCATTTTGAACATTTAAATATTCATTTGAAAAATATGAAGTGGAGAATATGCGTGTATGTGAAGAATAAGAAGAATAAAAATAAAAAAAGAAGAAAAGTAACTGGTAGACTGAAATGTGTTTCGGGAAGACGAAAAAACACAGCGGGTGCAGCAAAAATCCGTCGCCCGACAAGTGATTTGAGAAATGCATTGCTTGAAACACCCCAAACTGTGATGGACTGAAACAGAAGAGAGAAGTGATTCCACAAGAATTTTGCGAAAGCCGTATATCTGCAGTTCTGTCGGAATTTTTGTTGTGGTAACACACTGTGGTAGGGAAGACCTTTTTAGATCCTGTGAAGTTGAATCCCACGTGGGTCTCAAACAACTTGAAGGACTCGCCAATTGTCTACAGAAATACAGAGAAACGGCCAAGATCACAGAAAGAGAAACAGCCTATACAACAGACACAATGAGGGGGGGGGGGAATTCGGGGAGATGTTCATGAAATAAAAAAAAATAGGAGCGGATTCGATTTAAAAAAGACAGTTTTGTAGACTGCTTACTTTCTAGCCATTGTAAATCGGGCTCTCAAGGAGCTTGCTACAAGACTTGAACAAGTGGCTGAGAGTGCTGACAATTTCAGTTTTCGTTACGATCTCTAGAAATTCAAAGAAATTAAACAAGAGGCATTGAAAACGCAGTATATGAAGGTCTACACTGCCTAATCGGATGGACTCAGAAGGCACTAAGGGCGTGGACCTTTCTCCGAAATTGGGTTTTCTGGTACAGCACTTCAAAATGTTCAGTTTCTGAAATCATTCGATGGCTCCTTCCCTAATACAGAAATAGCTTGTAGGGTAACTTTGGAGACAAAAAAAAAGGTGACGTTCTGTGAAATTGAAAACTACTATTTGAAAATACTTTAGTGGATTGTATCTTTTGTTCATTTGATAAAGAAGCAGCTCAAAACACCGAATACAATTGAATTCAATGAAGAGTTTGCAGGAAGAAAATCGAGAATGTTGGACTTCCTGGAGGCAGAGAGATCGTGATGGTTAAGTCTTACTTAAAAATATACTGAAGAGGAATAACTTCATTATACTCCAAAAAGCAAATGTTTTCTTTATAAATGCTTGGTGTGACGTCTCAATGATACTAAACACATATTTTAAGGAAATTTAATTTCTTATATCAAAATGGGGGCCGGCAGAGCTTCGTTTGTCCCAGGTTCCACAACGGCAAACCTCAGATCTATTTATTTTAAAATAATAGCTCAAATCTGAGTGGTCTGCCGTTGTGCGCAAATATTCTATGGTTTATTCAAGGGTTTTTTTTTTATTAAATCCTCAGCATGCTCCATTACAGTAACTAATACTACATGCTATTGTAATTTTACGTTAGTATAAAACAACCAACTAGATGCAACAATAACATTTACTAGTAAATTCCATCAGCTCATCATGTTTCGGGCGATAATTTCACCCATCCTCAGGAGCACTAGACTGTGTTTACAGCTTGTGGTATAATGCACCGAAGAAGTTGCCTGATGGTGCTTGCCACCAGCAGGCAACTTCTTCGGTGCATTATACCACAAGCTGTAAACACAGTCTAGTGTTCCTGAAGATGGGCAAAATTATCGCCCGAAACATGTTCAGCTGATTGAATTTACTAATAAACTGCTATTGTTGCATCTAGTTGGTTGTTTATAGTATTGTATCAGAGATGCACATTCACACAAACATCCAAAGTAATCTTATATTTCTGTTGTTAGTGTTCATTACATCTGTTCATTAGAATGATTTATCTTTTCGAGGTTCATTGAGCTTATGTATCCAATTAATTGCTTCAGATTCCTATTGGTCAGTTCAATTTTACTCAATGGCCTGTTGCCTACTTTAAGTACACTGTTCTTCAGAATTTATCTTTCGTTCTTTAGCCTTTTACACTATAATATCAGATGGCCTACTGTTTGTGTGCCGTGTTTGCATGGGCACTCTGGATTTCCTATAATTTTTAATTGATGCAAGTAAGATCAAATATTTCTACTGGCGGTCATAACTGATGTTATATTAGGGCTTAAGTTTAGAATCACTGCCAGTCTACTTTCCACGCTTGGAAAAAATTCTTAGTAATCGCTCCTTTCGTTGCTTTCTCCCATAGGCTTTGTCATTTTCTTATGCTTTCTTCCCGGGTATCCATTTTTATAGCGCTCTTTGGTATCCTACTGTATGTGACGCGGTAGTTTTGAGTTGCCTCCTTCGCAAGTCGATCTGCGATTTCGTTTCCAAAAATTACAGCGTGAGCTTTCACCCATTTAAATTCTATTTTCTAGTTGTTTTTGTTTGTCTCCTTGTTCTAAATTTTCTGGGCAGGTGCTCTGTTGTAATTTGTAACGTTCGGTGTTACGTTTCGTGTATAATATATTTATGTTTGAACATAAAGTAAGATTAGTGAGCATGTATTCCTCTAAAGTACTGAGTGGTCCGGGTAATCCCATGGCAATTTGTGCAATCAAACTGTGTGTAAGCCTGATTAGAAGACCTTCAACTGTATAAAGACTGAACACGCTCACAGCAAGTAAACCTCCAGTGTTTCTCAGTTTAAAATTTTATGATGGAGTCAGTGCAGATCGCTGTTCGTATTCGTCCATTAATTGAGAGCGAGATTTTTATTTAGAGGCTGCTAATTGTGTTTGGATACTGCACCTAATGAATCCCAGGTACAAATACAGGAGCAGATCGTGCTTTTACATACAATTTTGTATTTGGACCTGAACACAGCCAGTCATACGTTTACGATTCTCTTGTAAAAGGTTTAGTTGCGAGGTTATTCAAGGGATACAATATAACAGTTCTTGCATATAGACAAACTGGATCTAGGGAAACATATTCAATGGGCACAGCTTACACTGGAGATGGGGATATGGGTGTCATATACACGGGCCATAAATGATATTTTTTATATAGTCAAAGAAATGGAGAATTGGGACAACGGAATTATGGTATCATTTATGGAGCAACTGTATGATCTCCTTGCATCAAACAAATGTACAGTGGACATAAGGGAAGAGGGAAAAGTAATTCGAATTCCTGGTCTAACTGAAATTCAAGTACGTAGGTGTATCAAAAAGTTTCGACACTAGTTCCATAGACCGTCACCCGATGGCAGTACGTGAATTCGTGCGTTGTGCTTGGAAGCAGGGAACGTCGCCACTCAGTATGCCACGTGGCGTCGCTGTGTTAACATTGGGAGTTGCACAACACCAGTGTTTGTCACCACGTGTGCCTTCACATTTGCGATTGCAGCATGGACGTGAAATTGGAGCAGACAGCAAACATCAAATTCTTCGTGAAACTCGGCAAATCTGGAGCGGAGACTTTTGGAATGATACGACGTGCGTATGGAAATGAGGCCATGAGTCGTGCGAGGTGTTTCGAGTGGCACGCGCGCTTCAAGAGAGGCAGAACATCACTCGAAGACGATGAGAGGACAGGGCGAACTTCCACGAGCTCAGCACCTAAAAATGTGGAAACAATTCGGCGGCTTGTGCATAAGGATCGTCGGAGATCCATTAAGGACATTGCTGCAATCGTTAATGTGTCATCCGAACAATGTAGAGAATTCTCACCTGTGATTTCAACATGCACCGCGTTGCTGCAAAGTTCGTGCCCAGGCTTCTGACCCCCGAACAGACAGACCACCGTGTTGCAATTTGTCAAGAGCTTCGTCAGCGTAACCTGGATGACCCATCCTTCATGTCGAGGGTCATCACTGGGGACGAGAGTTGGGTCTACGGGTTTGATCCCGAGACTAAACAACAGTCTTCGCAATGGAAGAGCCCACGATCCCCAAGACCGATGAAGGCGAGGCAGAGCCGCAGCGCGACCAAGAACATGCTCATCGTGTTTTTCGACATTCGAGGGATTGTGCACCATGAATTTGCCCCCCGAAGGCCAGACCGTGAACGCCGGGTTCTACTGCAGTGTTCTTCGCCGTCTGAGGCAGGACATTCGGCGAAAACGACCTGAATTGTGGCGCGCGGGCAATTGGCTGCTCCATGATGACAATGCACCCTCTCACCGAGCTCTCGTAACGCGTGATTTTCTCGCCCACAACAACATTATCACACTTCCGCATCCGCCTTACTCACCAGATTTGCCCCCTTGCGACTTCTTCCTCTTCCCGAAGATGAAGTTGCAACTAAAGAGTCGCCGCTTTGACAGAGTGGAGGAGATCCAGCGGGAATCGCAGAATGTTCTTGGTACGCTTCGAGAACAGGACTTCCAGCACGCGTTCCAGTAGTGACAACGGCGCTAGGATCGATGTGTCGTTGCACAAGGGGACTATTTTGAAGTGGATGCTGCCCAAACATAAATCAAGTAAATACATTCTAATCTATAGGTCCAGTCTCGGAACTTTTTGATACACCCTTGTATCTTCTGTAGATGACACTACCAAGTGTCTAATGCAGGGATCATCCTGCAAAGCAACTGGAGCAGCAGCAATGAACATGCAATCCAGTCACTGACATGCCAGTTTCACAGTCACTGTATATCAACAGAGTCAAGAAAACGAGAACTTATCTATGATTTCGAAGTTCCATCTTGTGGATTTAGCAGGGTCTGAAAGATAAAAAAGACTAAAACGTGAGGAGAAAGATTCAAAGAAGGTGTAGTTATTAATAAAGGACTTTTTGTCCTGGGAAATGCGATTTCTGCATTAGGTGAAGACGGCCACCAAAAGAGTGACATCTCTTATCAAGACAGCAAACTTATACGATTATTGCAAGATTCCCTTGGTGGTAATTAAATAATATTAATGACTGCTTGTGTAAGTCCAGCGGATTACAATTTAGAAGAAACACCTAGCACACTGCGTTATGCCGACTGAGTCAGAAGAATTAAAAATAAACCAGATATAAACCAAGATCCTCGAGCTGCAGAAATTGCTAGGTTAAAACAGAAGATCCAGGGACTTCGCTTGGATCTTTTTGCACAAACTGGAAGTGGAGGATGTCCACCACAACACAAGTACCTTGAAGAAGATATTGCGAATCTTGTCACTAAGAATCACACCCTTACTGCAGAACTTAATAATGCTCTGAGTGCAAGTACAAATCTGTTTGAACGTGCTGTTATTTCAGAAATTGCAAGAGATCGAATGAAAGTGAAGCTCTGTGAATTGTAAGCAGAATGTGGCCAAGCCATGCATAGTTTAATGGCCAAGCCATGCGTAGTTTAAGTCAGATAGTAGATCAGAAAAGTGGGCCGGTTAGCTCAGTCGGTATAGCGACTGAATACGGACTGGACGGTCCGGGACTGATTCCCGGTGGGGACGAGATTTACCGCCCGTCCAGACCGGCCCTGGGGTCCACCCAGCCTCCTGTAAAATGGGCACTGGGTCTTCCCTGGGGGTAAAGTGCGGCCGGGGCGTGCTGCTGACCACTCACCCCCTTTTAGTGCCGCGGTCATGGAAGAGTAGAGCTATACCTCTACCCACCCTCTGCGCCACACCGGGCCTGTAACGGGATCACTTTACCTTAGTAGATCAGGAAAATTTCCAGCACCGCTTCTAGAACAGTTGAAGAGTTGACGTGATCTACAGTTCAAAATACAAGAGTTATAGGCTGAGCAAAAGCGTAGCAGTGATGATCTATTTAAAATATATTCCAGTCAAAACACTACTATATTCTATCAATTACACATTTTAATCGACAGTGTCTCAGTAAGAATGTGATTCCAAAATATGCTAACATATAGATCTCATACACGTCACCCGCAACTCATATAGCTACATGTGTAATTGCTAGAATATAGTTGTGTTTTGACTGGAATATATTTTAAATAAATAAGTAAAAATACATCGAGATGGCTACAATTTTAAAAAAAGGTAGCAGTGATTAGGTTTCGAGTCACGAACAGTCAAATGCTGTCTCACATAAAAGCTCAAAGCCACAGCAGACTGAAAATGGTGATCTGTATAAAAATCTGCCTCAGATACACCCTGATATAGATGAGCGCCACCAGGCACACACCCTGCAGGAAGCAGAACGAACTAAAGAACTACAGGAACTGACTCAGCATTTGGCATTAAACGAAGAGTTGACAGCACAGTTGATGGCCAACATGAATCACATGTCTTCAGTACATACTGATTATGAGATTAGTATAAAAGATTTGCAGCAGCAGATATGAGGCCTACAAAAAGAAAGGGATGAGTTGATTTATTGAAGTATGCAACGAAATATTCGATGTTATGGGCACAGACGACTGTATTTCCAAATTTATCACGAAGTGTTTCTTAGTTCTAAGAACTAACTAAATTTCTAACTAAGTGACTGACTGACTGACTAAATAACTAACTAGCTAATGAACTAACCAACAAACCAACTAAAGCTCTAACTAGCCAACCAACCAACCAACCAACTAAACAACCGGCCAACTAACTAATTAAGCAAACATCTAACCGACTAGCCAACCAATCAACTTATTTAATAATTATGCATTCATTTTTTTGGAAATTAACAGTCATTGAATCGGGGAAAAATTACACGACCTTCATGATCTCTGTTTCTTACATGCCATGTTCAAAAGAGCCAGTGAATCTAGAAGAAGCATTTATATGGTCTATTTGTAACCTCGTTTCTTTTTTACTGCACATCACATTGTTGCGCAATATGCCAGTTTTACATCTACATCATTTTGTTTGAGATTCTGTCAATATTTCGCCAAGTTTAAAAGAATCCCGCTTAACAGAACTTCAAGAAATTCTCTTCTAGTAACAAACAAAAATCGTTCCCATTTCCCTCCACTCATTGAATGTTTTATGCAAAAGCGGATCAAGTACCCTGCTGCCAACTCGTGCGTAGCAAGCAGTAAATTAACTAGCAATCGGAAGCCAACTGTGACCAATACAAAAGAAGTCGTGGATGGCATAGCCCTGGAATACCATGAATTCCACAAATAGCAGTGCTAGGACATAACAAGGAAATATACCAGCAAAGACTAGCTTTCTTTTCTCCATTCTCTTGTCTACTGCGTCCGTAGATTCAGTGATTCTTTCTTTCTTTTTCTCCTCCTTTTAGACAAGGGATGGGTTGAGACAAGGGGATTGAACTTTTCCTCCACTCCGCCTGCTCTCTTCTTCACTCTTGGGCATTTCCTTGGTCGCAGTGCAAAGGATTGAGGCCGGAAACTACTTCGTGGAAGAACAACGATCTTCATTTTGTTTTGTTTCGTCGTGCCGCGGGCGCCCCCTAGGGACTAGTTGAGTTCCCTGGCCACTAGCCAGACCGATCTCGTGACTATCGCGCACAGCAATTGTTCCCACTGTCAACCCAGACTACTCACTGTCATTATGTCCAAGAAACAATCTAGTTACGGGCCACGGTATATTCTGCTTGAATCAGCTGCTGATTATCAACTCAGATTTATCCATTCTCTTCTCAGGCGCTTTCGCAATAACTGCGAAAAATGACGATTCTCTTCGTCATATCCGTCCGTCTGCATACAACACCTCGACCCCCCATTGGCAAGATTTTCTTGAAGATTTGCTATCCGAGTATTTTGTTTTTAAAATACGTACAGAAAATTTATGTTTAATTAGAACCTGAGAAGAATAACGACTACATGAAAACCTATGTGCGTTCATGATATCTCGCTTAATTCTCCTTAGAATGAGAAATGTTTCAGACAGAAGTTGCAGAGAAGATCAAAACATACATTTTATGTTCTGCATTTTTTTTTTCGAATAACATGCCGTTTATGAGATAATGTGGTAAAATGTGGTACAGCCAGACAGGCCACAGATGACAATATAACACAGTACATACACTTTGCATATTGGACATCAAGGGTACAGACACACACACAGAATATGAAATGCTTATTGTTTTTCCACGGCAGCAATGTTTACGCCTCAATTTTACGTTACACGTACATTGTCTCTGTTGTGCTCTACAACATTATCACATATCACATTGGGTTTAGCCTATTTATATCTTTATTCTTGTCTGTCTTCATTTATTACTTTCTGCATAAATACTCACGGCCATTAAATTAAAACAAACGCCTGACCTCAGCGGCACCCTCTCAGACAGCAATGCAATGATATTTAATTTCTAACAAGCTTCTGTAGTCGTAAGCAGTACTTCGTTAACTTCAGTCGTCCTTGTTCTCAAATGCATTATTAATTCGCTTGCCGAGAGAGCATGTCGAATATTTGAATGTAAGATTCGTTTCCTCTTATAAACGATATTAGATTAACCCTTTAAACGCCAAGTTAAATCCCACTGCCATATGCTGGCATTATTGGGAGGTCACTCTATTCTCCGCTTTAGCAGGATAAGGGTTAAAACTTTAATTCCGGTGAAGAATGTAGCTCTGAATCACTGCAAAGTTTTCTGATGATGGTGTGCGTCAACGTAAATATTTATACGTTTCTCAGTTTCTCTTTTGTGTCTCGTTTTCCGATAAAGATACAAACTTTACTCGCAAACGTCCACATCGGAACTCACAGGAACTTCTTTGAATGGGAACCGCAGGGTTCTTTCCAAGAGGTAAGGTGGACGTAGTGTACAGCTAGCCACACAACTCCATCTAGTGTCGAGGTTAAGAATGAGAGGAATTATGGATCTACCTACTAATATTCTTTCATGGTGTGCTGACGTTCATCTGTATCTTTTACATAACTTTCGGAAACTGGATCTCTTTCGTTCCTCAGGTACAGAGCTACGGGATGGGGTCATTAATGTAGATGGGTCAGAAAAAGGAAAGCTATTCTCAGTCATTGCTCGAATGGCGTCAGTTAACTGCTTGTATTTATGTACTTACGACCAGGTATAGTTAGAACGAAATGAAAGAAAATACGCAACAATCACAATCGTGGAAGCAGCCACAATAACACGAAACGAAGACAGAAAGAGAATTGAGAAATAAATAAAACCACAACAAATTAGTAACTTAAACTGCACGGATATGGAGTAGAACTGAAGTTAACATGAAGTACGTACTATGTACGTGTGTGTATGTATGTATGTACGTATGTATGAATGTATGTATGTATATATGTATGTATGTATGTATGTACGTATATATGAATGTATGTATGTATATATGTATGTATGTATGTATGTACGTATATATGAATGTATGTATGTATATATGTAT
>Ga0131853_10016500_pt1 | contig 13477 bp, 7 predicted proteins | sample TergutLab28metaG_FD_92764 | JGI IMG/M metagenome (GOLD analysis project Ga0131853, IMG submission 92764) | Labiotermes labralis P1 segment gut microbial communities from Petit-Saut dam, French Guiana - Lab288 P1 (version 2) (version 2) | ecosystem: Host-associated > Arthropoda: Insects >... | reverse complement strand
GTCTTTTTCTCTTCAAAATGCAGTTTGTTTCATAATTCTAACATATTTGGTTCCTGTATTATTCACATTTTATATACAGGGCGTGCTAAAATTAAAAAAATAATTCCGGCGCCAAAAGGTTAAATACATCTGTTCTTCCCTGGTATACTTCAACTACTGCTCTTGAATTTGTCAATGTCGTCTTCACTAATCTAATAAGTTTTATCAGAATTTTCAGCATTTTGATGTTTTCGTACATCTTTGGTCTATTGACTGTATCAAAGGCCTGCTTGAAGTTAATAAATGTATTGTGTAGCTCTATGCCAAACTCATAGCACTTTTCCAAAATTTGTCTGACTACGTGTATTTGATCTGTTGTTGATCTGCTGGGTCGGAATCCCACTTGATATTCACCTAAGGTCAGCTCTGAATATTTTACTAACCTATTATATGTTAAACATGTAAAAAATCTTATATGTGATATTCAACAAGGTGATTCCTCGGTAATTACTACATTCTCTATGATCTCCCTTCTTAAAAACAGGGCAAATAATTCCTATTTCCCATTCCTCTGGCATTCTTTCTTAGTCCCATATTTGCAGCAGGAGGTCAAATATTCTTTGCAGTAGTTCTGTTCCGCCGTTCTGTATTAATTCCACAGTTATATTTTCTATGCCTGGAGCCTTCCCATTTTTCATTTTGCTGATGACCTCAATCATTTCCTCATAAGTTGGTTCATCAATATCTTCTAATTCTTCTATATTTTCATTTTCCTTTTCATTTTTCTCTTGTGTCTGTAATTCGTTTTCGAGCAGGCACTGGAAATACTGTTGCCATCTTAGCAATATGTCTTTCGCCTCGGTTAATATTTTCCCTTTATCATCTTTGTAAATTATGTTCTGTTGTTGATATTCTTTACTCATTTCTTTGACTTCTTTATAAAACTTTCTTACATTTTTCTTTATGTTTGCACCCTTTAGTTCCTCTATTTTCTTATTCCACATTTCTCTCTTCTTTCTTCTACATAATTTTATTGCTATTTTCCTTTTTTCTTCATATTCTTCCCTAGTTTTCCATGTCTCCTTATTCAGACATTTCTTCCTAGCGTCATTCTTTTCTTTCATTGCAGTCTGACATTCTTCATCGTACCAATCTTGATTTCTTTCTTTCCTCTGTTCTCCGATTTTTTCATTAGCTGATTCTAAGATGACATTTTTTATATTTATCCACTCTTCATTCATATCCTGCTTCCTTTCTATTTGCATTAGCTTTCCAGTAATGTATTCTTGATATTCGTTTTTCTTATCTTTATTTTCCATCTTATGTATATCCTACCTAAGTTTGTACTTCTGTTTCTTTTGGTATGTGCAGGATACTTTGTGTCTAATTATGGTTCTGATGAGGAAATTATCACTGTCGCAATTTGCTCCCCTCATAGTTATCACATCTTCTACAATTGTTGCTCTTCTTTTATTGATGAGGACATGATCAATTTGATTTACTGTTCTCCCTGCTGTGTCATTCCAGGTGCCTTTATGAATATTTTTGTGCTCAAAACATGTGCCACTAATTATTAATTCATTGGCTTCAACAAACTGACATAGGATAAGTCCATTTTCACTTGTTTCATCATGAATTGTATGTTGTCCCGCAACTAATTGATTGGCTGGTTCTTTTCCTATTTGTGCATTAAAGTCTCCCAATATTAACAGTGCATCATGCTTTGGTATCTGATCACAGCATTTGATCAGGTCTTGATAGAACTGCTCTTTCTGTTCTTCATTTGTACTTTCTGTTGAGGCATATATATTAACTATTGTGGTGTTATAGAATTTCCCTTTAATTCTTACCTTACATATTCTTGAGCTAATAGGTTGAAAGTTTATTATGCTGTTTTCCAGTGGTCTCTTTATTATAAATCCAACACCTTGTTCACCTTGTTTCTCTGCTGCACTATATAGTAAGGTATATCTTGGTTTCCTAATTCTTCCGTAACCTTTCCATCTTATCTCTTGAAGTGCAGTAATATCTAAGTCATATTTCAATAATTCCTCTGCAATCTCTGCCATTTTTTGTGCTTGACTCAGCCCCTAACAGAAATTAGTACCAGGAATATTTTCTGGGGGGTAAAGGCAGCCAGTGTGTAGGGCTGATAATCTTATCACCTTCATGTGCCAATTGACTTGAAATCTGGGAGCCTTAACCTCTTGGAACCCACAGGGCCTGTCCAGGCCTGTAATGGGATTGCTGTGCCTTTTATGCTTACAGTAGCATTGATATTACGTGAGTCCTACAACAAAATCAATATGTCTGATAGTGGATGTGTGATGATCAAATAATTCCTGCTCCTAATGTGCCACAAAAATAAACAGACTCTGACATAAACAATAACAATCTAATTTTTTTACATCAGTACCAATATAATACATAGTAATACTTCAACATAGATAGTACATTTGGATATCTACCAAAACATATGATCTAAGAAGAACAAATAATAACAGGAGTCTTCGTAAATCAATAAAATTCTTACTAAAGACATCTGCGTGTTATCACACACCACATAACTGAATATAAATTATTGGAGAGGAAAAGGAGATCAAAACATGCTGAATTCTTCAGGAAATATAATATTCAAATTAATGGACTGTAGTTTTAACCTTGACAATATTACATTACCTTATATGGTGTAACTATTTTAAATCCAGCATATAATTTGTGGGTCTTATATATGAACAGTTGAGATCTAAATCCAACCATATTATGAAATTGGAATCGTAATTATTATTTTTTGTGTAAAGTACCGATCTGAAGATGACAAATGTTCTGGTTGAAATATATATAGCTATGTAATTTGAAATAGTAGAAACCATTAAATACTTGTGTTAATGGTAATTATGTACTCACTTATAAAATCAGTATACTTCTTGAAAAGCATATTAGAATAATTCACATCTCAAAAAGCAAAACTAATACAGATGCTGAGGTCTGCCAAGGGCAGGTTACACCTTCAGACCCTGAGCATTTATTGGAGTCTTTGTGAGTGTGGCTAAGTGTATGTTGGACAGAGCAGAAGGACCGCTGAGGCCAGGTGCAAAGAACACAAGAAAAATGTCTGTATCAACCTGAATAGTCGGTAGTGGCAGAACACAGTAGCAGTTTCAGTGGTACCTCAATATAAGATGGAACATCAGGATACATGGACTGCCTTGTAAAGGAAGCATATGAGATACAGTTGAACACTAACAACTTTGTTGAAGACATTGGCTTCATATTAAGCCAGACCTGGTATTCTGTAGCCAGCACATTAACCAAGAAGCAGACCCAAGCAGAGCAAGCACTTTACTCCACTCATGACCACTCATAGGCTTGTGACCAACTGTAAGCCAAAGGTTTGGGCAGGTATATGTATGATGTGCACTGACATCTGAGATATTCAGTTTCCTGGTGATGAAAACAGATTATTCTCAAAACCTGATGTGGCTGCTAGCTGACAAAGTTTTATTAAGTTTAGTTGCTGGGAAACTCTGAATGAAAATTTTCATTGCCTTTTTTTATTCCCCCATACAAATGTACGGATTAACTAAGTTACATAGTCGCATGATTAGAATCTTGAGTGAGAAGTTAATTTTTTACTCAGCTAGTCAAGGATGTCAGTAACTCAGTGGTGCAGTCTCTGTTGAAGAGCTTAGAATTGATCAGTTCCATCAGGAAATTTCCTGGATTCTGTGGAACTACAGTGTTCATTATGATGATGGGCTGGCTGAGGCGGGTCAGTCTTCAGCCTCCCGCTGCCTTGTGGTGAACAAAGTGGCACTGGGTCAGGATTTTCCACAAGTGTTTTAGTTTTACCCTATCACTAGCACCTCACTAATGCTCCATATTCATTCATCCATCTGTTACCAATGCTGTTTAATTTTTGCAATTGGCAATGTAAAATAACACACTTCATTACAATGTTCACAACATCCCACCAGTGGTCCCTTTTCTGAGCAACATGAATTTAATCCGTACCTTCCCATCCAATTCCTTTAATATACATTTTAATGTTATATTCCAATTTACTCCTAAGTCTCTGGAGTAGTTTCTTTCCTTCAGGTTTTCTTACCACATCTTTATAGGCAATTCTTCCCCCTCCCCCATGTATGGGACATGCCTCATGCATCTTATCTACCTTGAAGTTTATGAGGGTTACCAGTCTAAAAGCTACTGTATTGTGACATGTTCTACTAGGATTATTGCATTAAATTAAGTGACAGCTACCTTTTCTTACACTCTTATATCCTCACCCACACTTACCCTGCCATCTTTAAATTGCCTGGAAAACACCAACTTGAATTACATCGCGTCGTTATAAAATAACCAGACTTAATTTTTTTTCCGCGTCCCTGTAAACTTGGGAAAAGCGAAAGGTGTGTGGTTTTGGCTTATGATCTCCCTTCCATTCACGGTTACAAATTCAAGGTCGTGCAGCAAACAGTTTGGCAGTAGCCTATGCTTGAAGTGGATCATGTTCTTGTTCTCCGTCAGAATCATATTAAGTGTTAACATGGAGCAATGCGTCAATGTGAAATTCTGTGTGAAACTTGGAAAATCCACTACAGAAATGTACAATTTGTTGATGAAAGTTTATGGTGATAAGTGTCTATATCATACTCAAGTTTTCGAGTGGCTCAAAACGTTTAAAGATGGAAGGGAAGAGATGGGAGACGATCAGCACCCTGGTCATCCCAGCACATCAAAAACAGACGCTAACATCAAAAAAGTCAGTGAAATTGTTCAACAAAATCGTCGCATGAGCATTTGAGCAGTTGCTGAGTTAATTAACATTGACAAGGAAGCTGTTCAACAGATTTTACATAACAATTTCAACATGAAAAAAATGTGTTCAAAGATGGTGCTGAGACTCCTTACTCTTGAACAAAAGGAAATTCAAATGAACATTTGTGCTGACATTCTTCAAAACATTGAAAATGACCCAAACTTTTTAGAGAATGTAATAACGTGTGATGAATCATGGTTTTTGCAATATGACCCAGAAAGTAAGCACCATTCCATGCAATGGAAGAGCCCCAGTTCACCAAGGCAAAAGAAAGCGCAGCAGACAAATCCAAATTTAAAGCAATGATGATCGTTTTTTTCCGACATCCAAGGGATTGCTCATGTGGGTTGGGTACCTGAAGGTCAGACCATTAACCAGGTCTACTACAATGACGTTTTGGCAAACCTTCGTGAACGGGTGAGAAGAAGACCTGAAATGTGGAAGAATGGCTCATGGGTTCTTCACTAAGACGTGCTGGCACACAACGCCCTGTCTGTCAAGACTTTTTGACGAAGCACAAGATCACCGTGTTGGAACGTCCACCGTACTCGCCTGACCTAGCCCCATGTGACTTTTTTTTATTTCCAGAGATCAAGTCTGCGTTGAAAGGAGCAGGTTCGAGTACATAGATGCAATGAAGGCAAAAGCAATGGAGCTCATGAAGAAGCTATCAGAAGACGACCTGCAGCATTGCTTCCAACAGTGGAAGATTTGCATGGAGTGGTATAGGGATTGGGGAGGGGAGTACATTGAGGGTGATAACATTTCTATTGTGTAATTTTTTTTAATAAAAAATGTTCTAACATCAGTCCGGTTCTTTTATAGCCACACCGTGTATGTTGCACTCTTACCAGATATGTGCCTTCTAATAACTCTAGTAATGCAATTTGAAATGGACAGACCAGTGTATATTGTGATGTAACGCATTATGACACTTTGTGATCTGCTAGGTGTTAATCAGCATTTCAAACTAACATACTGCCTCCATGTTCAATAGAAGGGAGGCTGTACTGGCTATACAAATGTTGGTAACTGCATACCAGATTTCAGAGTGTTATATCCCAGAAGACTGTATTATGAATATGCATGGCCGTGGAACCCTGTAGTCTGATTTTGAGTTTAGGTCTTCCATGTGTGGAAGAGGCAAGATATACATCATCTTATGGTTATTTCAGTAAAAGTCTTTAAGAACAGGTGTAAGAAGGAGAAATAATTTCAGCTGCTGTGTACTTTTCAGAATGGACGAGAGATTAGAGCTGGTAGAAGACGGATACGAGGTGCAAGACCTGGCTTTAGTATTGTTACATCAGCAAATGAGAAGTTGTCACGTTTCCTACAGGATCCTGGACAGTCAGAATTGAGGTATCATTCAACTGCATTTTCTGATTGTTTGCACAATAGTAATTCCTGGACTATTTTAAAAACATTTTTGTTAATACTTTCTGTACTTAATTAATTATCATCTGGTTGCTGAGATTAGCCATTACTAGTAGATCCAGCTGAGTACATGCCTCCACATCTAATCATCTGATTGAGGACAGTGACAATTTCTGAAATATATTTTGTTTAGAATGCCAGACAGTGGGCAAGTTCCAGAAACTGGGTAATTCAAAGTGTAGTACAGCGAAATCTGTATCCATTACTTTTGAAGAGACTGTGGTAAAAAAAAACGTTTAGGATGGGGGTAAAAAAACAGTTGTGGAAAAGCATTAGTGTGTTAGAAACACCAGAAAACAACTACACAAAATGGAAAATACGTTCCCCATGTAGGCCTACAAAAGTAATAAAAAATGAAAGGTTACTTCACCTGTGTGCAAATCACTTTTTAGATATTCTTTGTAAAGTAAAAAGAATGCCTTATGAAGATGCCACATCCATCCATCTGCCCTTCTGTCCATCATCTGGTATCAGCATCCAAATGATTTGTTGGATCTCATGACATTTGGTACAGGAGTGCTTTACAAAAGCTGTAGAACAGACGTGAGTTTTGTGAAAAGCAGCATAGTGAAAGGCATACTTTACTGAAGAATGTAAATTGAAATTTGCTCATATTTTTTTTGTATTTTCTGTCAGATGTGGATAAAATTCAGTACAGGTGTCCACAAAATTTATTGCATTGTTGTGAGTTTTACGAAAACCAACTGAGTGAAAGCTACAGTTTACATGAGTGTGTAAATGAATTTAGGTGTGTACTTTCCACATCTATTGTCTGGTGTGGATGAAATTCAGCATGGGGGATCTGAATACAGTGTCGAGCATTTATGTATTTTGGAAAAATGTGTACAGAGAAGGTCTAGCTTTTCTTAGGGGCATAAGTGAAATTAAATTTACACGTGTGCCAACATCCTTCTCAGCAACTGCCATTTACCGCACATTGCAACCATCTCTATGCCTCGCACTTAACCAAGGTGTGGCAGCAGCAGGTCACTACTATATGTTCCAAAAATATCACATTATCTTTGTTATTTTACCTCAGAACTGTTATTCCTGGAATATTTTGGGCTAGGATCAAGATTGTGAAGTTACTGACTTGGTAAAATGACATTTCAAGGAACAATACAGCTGATATAATTTTTTATGTGGGTGCTTTTTCAGGACCAGAAGTATGAACAATACTTGCAGGAAAATGGTGTTTGTGGGAGTGGTGGATGTAGGTTTCACTGTACACTGCTGTTAGAACCCTGTAGATTTAGTTTACTGTGTTTTCCAATGTTCCTTTGATGCAGATGCCTTTTTATCTTCGGTGTTTTAGATACAATCACCGAATTGTGAAAAGCGATTATTAGCTTCGTCATGTCTGTCTCTGCATGTCTGTCTGTCTGTCTGCATGGAACAACTCAGGTCCCACTGGACTTTTTGTTACGAAATTTGATATATGAGTATTTTTGAAAGTATGTTGGGAAGATTCAAGTTTCATTACAATCTGACAAGAATAATGGGTACTTCATGTGAAGACCGATCTGCGTTTATGATTATATGTCACTCATTTCTTCTTAAAATGATAAATGTTTGAAACAAGAGTTTTAGAAAAAATCAAAACACACATTTTGTGTTCAATAACTTTTTAAAAAAATCTTGCCATTTATGAGATAATGTGGAAAAATATTTCAGAGACAGGCAGGTAACAGATGACAATATGGCACATGTGCATTGCATGCTAGGTACCTAAGGCTACAAACTCACAATCAGAATATGTTACACGTACATTGCCTGTCTTGTTATTTATAGGCTTCATCCTATGCAAAAGCGGGAGCGAGACCAGCTGAGCCACTTGGCCAACCTGTATTCTCTGCAGATGACAAGTGATCCAAACCGACAAACCTGCCCTGTACTCACTAAAACCAGGTACAGTTGAACCCACTTTTTATTCTTGTTTAACGGACCACTTGTAATGTATGTATAGAAGATGACTGTATTCTGGGATGTGATGCAGTGTCATCATGTTGATAGGTACCAATGTTTCAGAGGAACCTGCTACAGTCATCTTCAGTGCAGAAGAAGCCACGTAAGATGGAGGCAGCAGGTTCCTCAGAAATGCTAGCTACAGATTGAGAGCTAGAGTTATTCTCAGTCTTTTGGCCTGTGGGCCCAACTGAGGACAGAAGGAGATCCAGTTTCTGAAACTGTGTGTGAATTTTTAAACAAGGTATTAGTCTTTCAATTCTAATTTTTATGGCTCTTATTCGTTCTTTCTCTTTCTTGTTGCTCTATATTCTTTACTTGTTGGAAATCTCTTCTCAGCTGCAACTGGTTTACTAATATGTGTCCTGAATTTCTCATAATATGTGAAATTCGGGTCAGTAGGGAAGTTGGCTACAGCACTATTTATGTTTGCTGTATCTGTTGTATGTGTCAAAGGCTTTTTGATACATCAGTTCCATTACTATGTTAATATTTTTGACACTTTGCTATCCACTTATATTGTGTGTCCTGATGTTGCTGCTCTGAAATATTTGTAATGACTGTCATATTGTAGGAACACAATGCAGGCTGTCCGTGTGGATCAGGTTCGTCTGACAAGGCTACAAGCTAGACTTCATCATCTCAGTGACTTCAAGAGAAGACGAAAGATGCCTCCTGGTGCAGTGGCCTCAACTGCTAACATGCCATCACATCCTCCACCAGGTGAGTGCTGTTTGTACATGCACAAACTTGGACACTGTCTGATGTAGCAGTTTCAAGTTATGCAGTTTCAGACCTACATAATTTAAAAAAAAAAAAAAATGCCCTTTTTTTTTATGAAAGCACAATGAGATGAATATGGTGGAAGAATACTGCAGGGTGATAACACTTTGCTGCAGCCAAACAGATTCCAGTGTGATGGAGTTTGGATTTCATCTGGACTCCCTTTTAAATAGATATATATACTGTATTTAGTCGAATGCAAGACTGGGGTTTTTCCATAAATTTGGCACTTAAATATGGGAGGTCGTATTAAATTTTCTTATGAAATGCCAAATTGGACTGTGCCAAACCGAATTTCTCTGAACTTGGACCATGTGGAGTCAAACCAAGGCCTGCATCCCCAAATCGTCATGTGAGATCTCTGCTGTTCTGAGACATTACACAGCATAGAGCATTAATCCTAACCAATGTTTCTGGACAGCATGTCACTCCCATCTTCAAGGATCAAGAAATCCAACAGAGAGAACATAGCACTACTGAAGTTAACTGGCACAGTCTAATATTTTTAATGAAGCATGGCATTTCAGAAGCCAGCTCTGTTTTCATTTTCAGATAAAGAAGCCCCTAACCTTGTGGACCCCTAAGACTGTGTTATTCTCAGTCCCTGGGCACTATAAAAACAGTAACTTTTTAAGATATGTACCTGAGAACAGGTCTAGTCCAACGGGTAGTAACAGGAATATGGCTATTAAAAAATTAAAAATTAACTACAAGCCTCAAGAATGAAACCAGGACCACTCCACAAATTAAAAACCACAAAAAGGGCCATGAACTGAGACTGATCACGCAACAGACGTAACACAAAAGTACAGAATACGTGTGTTTGAATTCTGAACAACAGTAAGACCACTTGCGGAGATATTTGTGAATATTAATGGGCTCAAGGAAGTTTATAAACCAAGAAATATAAGTGTATTATTTAGCAGTGTGGATCATAATGGCATGGCAGCACATCTCACCAGAAGTGACAGTGAAGGGTTTTAAAAAGTGCTGTATGTCCAGTGCATTGGATGAGACTCATCATGATATGGTGTGGTATGGCATTGAAGATGATGGGAATGTTTGGGGTGAGTGTGAGGAAGATGAAGGCACTGACTGCAAAGATTGAGACAGTAACACTGGTTGGTAAAGGCAGATAGAATATGACATGCTTTGTGTATTAAGTGTTTCAAATTAATGGTGAAGTACTTTTGGTAGCAGACTTTTTTTTTTGGGGGGTGGGGGGGGGGTGATGGTGGTGGTGGTGTCATCTTAGATTTGGATTAATGCATTTTCTCTTGGCATGGAGTCATCTTGCCTTCAGGTAAATACAGTAATCCTTTTCAGCTCATATGAACATTTCCATTTAACCAAACTGTACATAATCTGTCTTATAGTGCACGATCTTAATCATTGCTGGAAGGATGGCTTCTTCTCATTTGCAGGATTCATAAGGATCAGAGTTGTTGTTGCCATGCAAAAGACAAAGAGATTAACTGATTTCAAACATTTGACTATTCATAATAAATTTCTTGAAACAATGGGCTTCTTGAGAAGCTGATATTCACTCATCTAGTCAAAAAATTCCCTGCCTCTGCAAAGCCTGAAAGGTAGTGACTGTTTGCTGGAGCCTGCCACTGAACTGGATGCTAAGCCTGGTGAATTAAATCCATTTCCTTACACCTTGCATCCACAAGATCACTTTCATAATTATCTGACCTTCTTGAAGGTTTCTCACAGATCTGTAAGTTTAGAAGTACTTGCACCTTCAGTTTGAAATTATTAAGATCTCTGTACATAGGGACATGTCACTGATGTCGGGGACTGTTTGGCCTTTAGTTTTTTAAAAGGTATTACTGTATTTTATTATTGTTATGTTGTGGTACAAGAAATGCTGGATTGTTTTTTTCTTGCAGATATTGCAAGTTCTGCTCTACCAATCCCTGAGAGTAATATTGGGAACCAGATGCTTCGTGGGATGGGTTGGGAGCCTGGCATGGGGCTCGGTGCACAAAGTAATGGCATTCAGGAACCCATTGTGACTCATATCCGCCCAAAATATGTTGGTCTTGGTCACAGTACAAACTACAAATCAAGTTGAAAATTTGGTTTCATACAGGTAGGTGTATATAGTGTTTAAATGTACGAACATTTGGTGAAACTAAGATATTAGCTTTAAAAGATGAACTGACAGGGAGGCCTGGCACAGAATGTAATCATGTAAGCCATATGCAGAGAGTAAGTTAATACTGCCCCTGAATATTACCATCGTCTGGGGTCCAGAAGTTGGAGGCAACATTGCCTCAAAATATGGGTACCTTTTTTCATTTCACATGGAATGCCATCCAAGACACCAATCTGTGTTGTGAGGTCTGTCAACATCTTCCATAATGCTGCCAAGTGTGATTACTGGATTATTTATTTCTGTAACACTGTATTAAATTGTTATGAGACTGCTCTGCCTTTACATAGTGTACTTGTGTGACTGTTGTTATTTTTATATTAATTATAAAAGCATTATTTTTAAATGTTGACAGAAGACTAAAGAAAACAGCATTTTTAAAGAGTTGGTGACTAATATTCAGCTGCATCTAGTGTGAAATGTCATCTGATGGCTTCATTGCATATAATGCAGTAATATTATACAGGACTCAATACATCTAGTTGTCCTCTCATGCTTGATGAGTGAAAATTGAGGCTGATAGGCAGAAATGTCTCATTGTATTCATTAATACTGTACCACACTTGTATACATACATTGTCCATATTTTCCAGCAAAAGAGAAGTTATTTCAATAAATTAGGTATGGGTTTTATGGGAATTTTATGTGTTTAATAGAAATTATTTATGTATGAGTTTTCAACACAGTAAACAAGCATTTTACCAGAACAGAACTTTCTAGTGACAGGCATGCAGGTTACTGGATTGTGTGTTAGACACAGACTCTGCCTATCTTGAGGTCTGGAAACAACATGCTTGTTTCACAGGGTGATGGAATTTTGTATCTCAGGGTCATTTTATCTCGGGTGATGGATCCCGATATATTCTGTCAATGATTATGGGCTGAGTATGTACAGATGATACATTCGTAAGGTGTTGTTGTAATTACTGTAAAGTGACTTTGTAGAGCACAATATAAATCACACTGCTAAGCTTAATTTGCTCACAGAAGTATGGTTACTGAAAATTTGGTCCTGAACTCTGTCTTTATGGTCACACTTTAATTATACGAACCTATGTTGGTCTGCACAGAGATCACTACTGTTGGCTATACTCATTCTTTGGAGGATGCTACACTAGCTAGCTGAGAACTTCCTACTGCGGACTGCCTACTACCTACTAATGAATGAACCCTGAACAAAGGTGTGCATGCACAGATAATACCTGTAACTGTGCCCAAACAGTAGTTCCAGAACATCCGACTTCTGGCCATTGATTGAGAGCTTTCAGATTCAGTTAACCCATTGGTATCAGAATGAAATACCCAGTAAGATCTACAGCAGACCAGATTTTAAATGGGGGCCGCACGATAGTGGTCATAATTGTACACTAGCAGTACCCCACATTTGGCGGTCTGTGCATTACACTGCGCATATGGTTATTTTATCTCTGCACTAGCCTTGTGAAGAAAGCGTAAAGGTTCTGTTAAAAACATGAGTTTGTATCACTGCATAATGTGATCTTTTAACATACACGATTCACTATACAATTACACATTACAGTTATCAGATGGTCTAATGGATGCTGATGAATTTTGCAATTTAACCTTTTGGGTTCTATAGTGCAGCCCTCTTAGGTTGATCCATTAATCCGTGGAAGATGTCGTTGGGAAAGCTGTGATATTCTGACTGCATTGCCCTTGTATTTAAACGCATGTTGTCTGATAGAGCTCTATCAGGCTACACCACAGGACACCCACATCATTGCTGCGGCACAAGACATTAAGTGAGCACAGTTTATCAATACGAAGAACAATATAAAAACATATATTTTGTCTTTTCTACAATAATATATTCCATCTATCTGCAGCTTGAATGTGGAGCCCAGTATGGCAGAAATACAGACACTCCCAGAATGCGTCACATCCCAAATAAGAATCCCCCCCCCCCAAGTAAAAGTAAGAAAAGAGTTACTGTACATATAAAAAAGGCAGTCATCTTTATCTCCTTGCACAAATCACAACAACGCATAGAAAACAAACGACTACTGTTTAAATGCCATTGCCACCACGGCAAATCTACATTGACCATACAAAGAACACCTCACCCTCAAAAAGGTCACCACCAGATATCAACAGCAAATCTTCCAGCCAACACGCAAAGCAAGTTTATTATTATGTTTAATACTCAATATGTAAAATATCACATCTGAATTTTATCTTAATAACATATTTAACCTTTTGACGCCTAATGTCAACTATAGTTGACGTACCGCACCGCTAACCTCTAAAGTTGCATTTTATATATTTATTCAACAAATATAGGTACTGAATATTTTAAACATGGTATATAC
>Ga0131853_10016499_pt1 | contig 13477 bp, 13 predicted proteins | sample TergutLab28metaG_FD_92764 | JGI IMG/M metagenome (GOLD analysis project Ga0131853, IMG submission 92764) | Labiotermes labralis P1 segment gut microbial communities from Petit-Saut dam, French Guiana - Lab288 P1 (version 2) (version 2) | ecosystem: Host-associated > Arthropoda: Insects >... | reverse complement strand
GCGGTGATCGACGCGGTGGTGGCGGCCGCGAGGACCGGGAAGATCGGCGACGGCAAGGTGTGGGCGGTGCCGGTGGACACCGCCGTCCGCGTGCGGACCGGGGAGCGCGGCCCCGACGCCGTCTGATCCCCCGTGCGGACCGGGGAGCGCGGCCCCGACGCCGTCTGATCCCCCGGCGGGCGGCCTCGGGGGCGGGTGGTGACGGTGGCTCAGCCCGCGCTGACGGTGGTGACGACCGTGCCGTCGGGGGCGGCGAGGATGAGCGGGGTCGCCGGACCGCCGAGGTCGCGCACGGCCGCGCGGTCCGCGTCGGCCGGGGCCTTCGCGGCGGTGACGACCGCGGCCGCCTCCAGCGAGCGCGCGCCGCTGGCCACGGCCATGGCGACGGCGGTCTGCAGCGCGGTGAGCCGCAGCGACTCCAGGGCCACGGTCCCGGCGACGTAGGTCCGGCCGGTCTCGTCGCGCACGGCGGCACCTTCCGGCACGCCGTTGCGGGCGCGGGCCGACCTGGCCAGCGTGACGAGCTTGCGGTCTTCGGGGTTCTCGTCGCTCATAGGCGCGATCATACGGCCCGGCGCGGGCCCCCCTCCCTCACTGTCGTCACCGCGTGTGACCGGAGATGCGCGCAGCGCCAACCCCCCCTAGCCTGAGGTGAGCAGTGTCCCGTTTTGAGGTGATGTGTCATGCTGCTGCATATGCCCCTGGTGATCGCGCTCGCCCTGATCACCTTCTTCCTGAGCCGCAAGGGCGCCCTCAAGATCAGCCATGCGCTGGCCTGCGGAGCCTTCGGCTTCTACCTGTCGGACACCAGCCTGTCCGGGTCGATCCACGCGGCGAGCGCCAACCTCCTCGGCATGCTCGGCCAGTTCTCCATCTGAGGTCATGCCTCGGGCCGGTCGAGCACCCGCCGCCAGCTGCCGTCCGGCTGGCGGCGGCAGACCTGCACCCGGCCGCCGGTGCCGTCCTGCGGTCTGGTCGACGTCAGGGCCAGGTCCCCGCTGACGAGCGTGGGCAGCGGCTCCTCGACCGGGAACACCGGCCCGGCGGCCAGCAGTCCGGCGTAGAGCTCGCGCAGCGCGGCGGTGCCCCGCGAGGGCCGGTCGACCGGGTAGGCCACCACCGCGTCCGGCTCGAACAGCTCCAGGATCCCTTCCAGATCACCGGAGTTGACCCGTGCGACGAACAGCCGGGCGATGTCCTCGGGGTGCATGGCCCGTTCGCGGTTCTCGGTCATGGCGACCTCCTCGTGCTGCGTGCTTCCCTGCTTCCGCCTTCCATCGTCGCGCCGCGCCACCCATAAGTCCAAGATCTGGATCTTCTGCGTACTAGCATGATTGCTTATGGAACTGCGCCAGCTGGAATACCTGGTGGCGGTCGCCGACGAGGGCGGCTTCACCCGCGCCGCGACCGCGCTGCACGTCGCCCAGCCGGGCGTCAGCGCGCAGATCAGGCAGCTCGAACGCGATCTGGGGCAGCCGCTGTTCGACCGGTCGGGACGCACCGTGCGGCTCACCGAGGCGGGCGAGGCGGTGCTTCCGTACGCGCGGGCCGCACTGGAGGCGGTGGCCGGCGCCCGGCTGGCGGTGCAGGAGCTGACCGGGCTGCTGCGCGGGCGGGTGGCGATCGGCACCGTCACCTCGCTCGGCACCGACATGAACCTGCCCGGGCTGCTCGCCGGATTCCACGAGCGGCACCCCGGCGTCGAGATCACGCTCGCCGAGGACACCTCGGACCGGCTGCTGGGGGGCGTCCAGGACGGGCGCTACGACCTGGCGTTCGCCGGGCTCGCGGGCCGGGCGCCGGAGGGCATCGGCACGCAGGTGGTGATCGACACCGCGCTGGTCGCCGCGGTGGCCCACGGGGACGAACTGGCCGGGCGGGCGTCGGTGCGGCTGCGGACGCTGGAAGGGCGGCCGCTGATCGTGCTGCCGCCGGGGACGGGCATCCGCACCGCGGTCGACGCGGGGTGCGCCGCCGCCGGGTTCCGGCCGCGCGTCGCCTTCGAGGCCGGCAATCCCGAGGTGCTGGCCCTGCTGGCCGAGCAGGGCCTGGGCGTGGCCCTGCTGCCCGCCGCGCTGGCCGCGTCCCGCCCGGGCCTGCACGCCCTCACCGTGACCCGCCCGGCGCTCCGCTCCCGCCTCGTCCTGGCGTGGCGCGTCGCCTCGGCGTCCCCGGCCGCCCGCGCCTTCACCCGGCACGCCCGCGCCTTCCTCGCCGGCGACGGCGTCACCCGGTCGGAGGCGCGTGACCGCCGCTGACGCGGGTATGACGGGGGAAGACGCTCGGCCCCCGAGAGGAGTTGCCCCGTGCGCAGCGATTCCGTGCAGCTGGCTCTGACCGGTGACGCCCAGCAGGACGTCATCTGGTACGCGATCATCGCGGTGATCTTCGTCATCGGCGTGATCTTCGCGATCCGCAGCAACTAGCTCCCGGGACGGGCCCCGGCCCACCGGCGGGCCCCCGCCGCGGCGGTCAGGCCGGCGCGGTCTCCGGGACCGGCTCGACGAGGACGGTGCCGATCCGGTTGCGGCGGCCCGCCTGCGTCTCCGCGGTGAGGCGCAGCGCCGAGACCCCGCGCTCCCCCGACGCGCCCTCCGGGAGCGGGACGACCGCGGTCGCCCCGGGGATCGGCACGCGCCCCAGCGACTTCGCCAGCAGCCCGCCGACGGTCTCCACGTCGTCGTCGTCCAGCAGCACCCCGTACAGCTCGCCGAGGTCCCCGATGTCCAGCCGCGCGGTGACGCGGTAGCGCCCGCCGCCCAGCTCCTCCACCGGCGGCGTCTCCCGGTCGTACTCGTCGGTGATCTCGCCGACGATCTCCTCCAGGATGTCCTCGATGGTGACGATGCCCGCGGTGCCGCCGTACTCGTCGATCACCACGGCCACGTGGTTGCGCTCCTGCTGCATCTCGCGCAGCAGGTCGCCGGCGTTCTTGGTGTCCGGCACGAACGAGGCCGGGCGCATCACCGACGTCACCGGGTCCGACTCCGCGTCGCGGTTGATGTGCACCCTGCGGGCCAGGTCCTTGAGATAGACGAAGCCGACCACGTCGTCCTCGCTCTCCCCGGTGACCGGGATCCGCGAGAAGCCGCTGCGCAGCGCCAGCGTCATCGCCTGACGCACCGTCTTGAACCGCTCGATCATGACCAGTTCGGTGCGCGGCACCATCACCTCGCGCACGATGGTGTCGCCCAGCTCGAAGACCGAGTGCACCATCCGGCGCTCCTCGTCCTCGATCAGCGACTCGGACTCGGCGAGGTCCACCATGGCGCGCAGTTCGGCCTCGCTGGCGAACGGGCCGCGTTTGAAGCCCTTGCCCGGCGTGAGCGCGTTGCCGAGCAGGATCAGCAGCCCCGGCACCGGGCCCATCACCCGGGCCAGCGGCAGCAGCACGTACGAGGCGGCGGTCGCGGTGTTCAACGGGTGCTGGCGGCCGATGGTGCGCGGGGAGACGCCGACGGCCACGTACGACACCAGCACCATCACCCCGATGGCCACCGCCAGCACCTGCCAGGTCTGCTGGAAGTGCCGGTCGCACACGACGGTGATGAGCACGGCGGCCGCGGTCTCGCAGCCGACCCTGACCAGCAGCGCCACGTTGAGGTACCGGGTCGGGTCGGAGGCCACCGCGAGCAGGTTCGCGGCGCCGCGGCGGCCGGAGCGCACCGCGTCCTCGGCCCGGAACCGGGAGATGCGGGCGATGCCGGCCTCGGCGCAGGCGGCCAGCCACGCGACGATCACCAGCAGGACGGCAGAGACGATCATGACTGCTGCTTCTTCTTCCCGGTCTTCCCCGCCGCGCCGATCCCGCCGCCGCTCAGTGGGTGGTGGGCGCCGGCGAGGGGCCCTGCAGGCCGCGCTCGGCCCGCCAGTCGTCCAGGATCGCCTTCTGCAGGCCGAACATCTCGGCCTTCTCGTCCGGCTCCTCGTGGTCGTAGCCGAGCAGGTGGAGGACGCCGTGGACGGTGAGCAGCTGGAGCTCCTCGTCCATGGAGTGCTTGGTCGGCGCCTCCTCGCCCTGCTTCCTGGCCACCTCGGGGCACAGCACGATGTCGCCGAGCAGGCCCTGCGGGGACTCCTCGTCCTCCTTGCCGGGCCGCAGCTCGTCCATCGGGAAGGACATCACGTCCGTGGGTCCCGGCAGGTCCATCCACTGAAGGTGCAGCTGCTCCATCGCCGCGGCGTCCACCACGATCACCGAGAGCTCGGAGAGCGGGTGGATCCGCATGCGGTGCAGGGCGTAACGGGCGGCGTCGAGCACCGCCTGCTCGTCGATCTCCCAGCCGGACTCGTTGTTGACGTCGATCGCCATGGTCGTTGGTCGGTTACTTTCCGTGGGGTCTCTGCGCGGCGCCGTTGGCGTTGTCGAACCGCTCGTAGGCGTCCACGATGCGTCCGACCAGCTTATGGCGTACGACGTCGGTGCTGGTGAGCCGCGAGAAGTGGACGTCGTCCACGCCGTCGAGGATGTCCTGCACCTGCCGCAGCCCGCTCTTGGTGCCGCCCGGCAGGTCGACCTGGGTGATGTCGCCGGTGACGACGATCTTGGAGTCGAAGCCGAGCCGGGTCAGGAACATCTTCATCTGCTCGGCGCTGGTGTTCTGCGCCTCGTCGAGAATGATGAACGCGTCGTTCAGCGTGCGTCCGCGCATGTAGGCCAGGGGGGCCACCTCGATGGTGCCGGCGGCCATCAGGCGCGGGATGGAGTCGGGGTCGATCATGTCGTGCAGGGCGTCGTACAGCGGCCGCAGGTACGGGTCGATCTTCTCGTACAGGGTGCCGGGCAGGAAGCCGAGCCGCTCGCCGGCCTCGACCGCGGGGCGGGTCAGGATGATCCGGTTGACCTGCTTGGACTGGAGTGCCTGGACCGCCTTGGCCATCGCCAGATAGGTCTTGCCGGTGCCGGCCGGGCCGATGCCGAAGACGATGGTGTGCTTGTCGATCGCGTCGACGTAGCGCTTCTGGTTGAGCGTCTTGGGGCGGATCGTGCGGCCGCGGTTGGACAGGATGTTCTGCGTCAGGACCTGGGCCGGGGTCTCGGTGCCCTCCGCGGCGGCGGTGCCGTTGGCCCGCAGCATCGCGATGGAGCGTTCCACCGCGTCCTCGGTCATCGGCTGCCCGGTCCGCAGGACCAGCATCATCTCGTCGAAGAGCCGCTGGACCAGGGCCACCTCGGGGGCCTCGCCGACGGCACTGATCTCGTTGCCCCGCACGTGGATGTCGACGGCCGGGAACGCCTTCTCGATCACGCGCAGAAGGGCGTCTCCGGATCCCAGGACGGTCACCATGGGGTGCTTGGCCGGTACGACGAAGTGGGCACGCGCCTGCTCCGGCGGCTGCGGCTGGTGCTTTGTCGGTGTCTGAGTCATGGGCCGGCGCTAGGGCCTGCTCATCCCGCCTTCTGCTGTTCGACTGTTCTCAGGATGTCCTGAGGTTCCCAGCGTACGACGTGAGGCGTCCGCCGCCGAGGGGTTTAGCCCGCGGACGCGGGCCGGAAGCCGATGGTCGGGACGGCCCGGCGCAGCGGCCCGCGGCGCAGGGCGGCCGGCAGCAGCGCGTCCAGGAAGGCGTACCGGCGCAGCGCCTCGGCGTCCGCGCGGGGCTGCCCGGCGAGGGCCTTGACCTGCTCCCACCAGCCGGCGATCTCGGTCCAGCCGGGCGCGGACAGCGAGCCGCCGAACTCCTGGACCGACAGCGCCGCGGACAGCGAGGCGAAGGCCAGCCGGTCGGCGAGCGGCCAGCCGGCGAGGGTGCCGGTGACGAAGCCGGCCACGAACACGTCGCCGGCGCCGGTCGGGTCCAGGGCCTCGACGAGCAGCGCGGGCACCTCGGCGGTCTCGCCGGTCGCGGAGTCCACCGCGCAGGCGCCCTCGGCGCCGAGCGTGACGACCGCGAGCGGGACGAGGTCGGCGAGCCGGCGGGCGGCCTCCCGCGGGCTGGAGGTGCGGGTGTAGCGCATGGCCTCCTCGGCGTTCGGCAGGAAGGCGGCGCAGTGCCGCAGGCCCGCCAGGTCGGCGCGGTCCCAGCGGCCGGTGTCGTCCCAGCCGACGTCGGCGAAGACCTTGGTGCCGTTGGCGGCGGCACGGGCGATCCACGCCTCGTCGCTCTCGCCGGCCTCGCCGCGGTGGCCGAGGGAGGCGACGGCGGCGCGGGCGGGCACCGGGCAGGCGGGGACGGCGTCCTCCGGCGGCGGCGCCCGGTGGCCGTGGCTGACCATGGTGCGCTCGCCCTCGTAGGCCATCGAGACGGTCACCGGGGAGTGCCAGCCGGGGATCCGCCGGGAGGGGCCGAGGTCGATGCCCTCGCCGCTCTCCAGGCTGTCCCAGCAGTAGTCGCCGTACACGTCGTCCCCGAAGGCCGCGGCGAGGGTGGTGTGCAGGCCGAGGCGGGCCAGCGCGGTGGCCATGTTGGCGATGCCGCCGGGGCTGGAGCCCATGCCGCGGGCCCAGGACTCGGTGCCGCGCACGGGCGCGCTGTCCAGGCCGGTGAAGATGATGTCGAGGAAGACGGTGCCGGTCAGATAGACGTCGGCCACCGGGTCCCCGGGGGCGCGCAGCGCCCCCAGCGGGTCGAGAACGGGCTGGTCGTCCATGGTTCACACTGTGCCTGACGGCGCCGGCAGTGCCCAGGAACCTCGGGCTCCGGATCCGCGGCGGATCCCGAACGGGCCGGGAACGGGCGGGGAAGGGATCCCGAACGGACGGGGTGCACCCGGCGAGCGGCTCCGGAATTGTGGCGGAACGGGCGGGGAACGGGCCGGGAAGCGGTCCGGACGGCCGGGAACGGCTCCCCAACGGACGGCGAACGGATCGGGAACGGAGTGCGATGAGGCTCACGGTTCTGGGTGGCGGCGGCTTCCGCGTGCCACTGGTCTACCGGGCACTGGCCGGCGATCCGACGGTCGACGAGGTGGTGCTGTACGACACCGACGAGCGCCGGCTGCGAGTGGTGGCCTCGGTGCTGGCCTCGATGCCGCTGCCGGGCGGCCGCGGACCCGCGGTCCGGGTGGCGGCCGGGCTGGACGAGGCGCTGCGCGGCGCGGACTTCGTGTTCTCGGCGATCCGGGTGGGCGGCACGGCCGGCCGGGTGCGCGACGAACGGGTGCCGCTGGCCGAGGGGGTGCTCGGGCAGGAGACGGTCGGTGCGGGCGGGGTGCTGTACGGGCTGCGGACGTTGCCGGTGGCGGTGCGGATCGCCGAGCGGGTGCGGGCGGTCGCGCCGTCGGCGTGGGTGGTCAACTTCACCAATCCGGCAGGCATGGTGACGGAGGCGATGGCGCGGGTGCTGGGCCCGCGGGTGATCGGGATCTGCGACTCGCCGGTGGGCCTGGTGCGGCGGGCCGCGCGGGCCGCGGGCGCGGACCCGGACGCGCCCGGCTTCTCGTTCGACTACGTGGGGCTGAACCATCTCGGCTGGCTGCGGCGGATGTTCGCGTCCCCGGACGGTCCCGATCTGCTGCCGGGGCTGCTGGCGGACCCGGTGGCGCTGAACGGTTTCGAGGAGGGGCGACTGTTCGGGCCGGGGTGGCTGGCCGCGCTGGGTTCGCTGCCCAACGAGTACCTGCACTACTACTACTTCGCGCGCGAGGCGCTGGACGCGGTGCGCTCGGCGCCGGCGACCCGCGGGGAGTTCCTGGCGGACCGGCAGGAGGCGTTCTACGCCGGGGCCGACGACGCCCCGGCCGCCGCGTACACGCTGTGGGAGGCGACCCGCCGGGAGCGCGAGGAGACGTACATGGCGGAGAACCGGGCGGCGACCGGCGGTTGGGAGCGGGACCCGCACGACCTGGACGGCGGCGGCTACGACCGGGTGGCGCTGGCGTTGATGCGGGCGATCGCCCGGGACGAGCGGACGACGCTGGTGCTCAACGTCCCCGGCGGCGGCGCGGTGCCGTTCCTCGATCCCGAGGCGGTCGTCGAAGTGCCGTGCCAGGTCGGCGCGTTCGGGGCCCGGCCGCTGCCGGTGGCGCCGCCGGACGAGCACCAGGCGGGGCTGATGCTGGCGCTGAAGGCGGTGGAGCGCGCGGCGATCGAGGCGGCGGCGACCGGTGCGCGAGCCGCCGCGCTGCGGGCGCTCGCGCTGCATCCGCTGGTGGACTCCGCGGCCGCGGCGGACCGGATTCTGACCATGGCCGGTTGGTGAACACACTCTGAACTGCGGGTTAACCCGCAAGGAAAAGGGATGGTAAAGAACTGACGGTGCATCAGGTGTGCCCAACGCGCGTAGACACCCCTTGACCTGCCGAGATCGCGGGGTCTAAGTTGCGCCGCACCAACGAGCATCAAAGGAGCACCACCATGCCCCGTGCACGCCTGTCCGCCCGCCGCTCCCTGGCGCTGACCACCGCCGCGGTCGCGCTGGGCGCCACCTTCTACGGCGTGGGTGCGGCCTCCGCGGAGAACTCGGCGCCGCGCAGCGACAAGGACATCCCGAACCTCACCAACGTGGTCTCGGACATCAAGGCCTACTACGGCGACACGGTCGACGCGTCGGGCGAGCACTTCGCCTCGTCCACCAGCAACTACGCCAAGCAGGTCGCCGACATCGAGTCCAAGGCCAAGTCCTACCTCGAGCACGCGAACAAGAAGGTCGCGAAGCCGGCCATCGTCCTGGACGTCGACGACACGTCCCTGCTGACCTACAACTACGAGCTGGAGGTGGGCTTCAACTACTCCTCGGCGAGCAACCAGGCATACCTGGACAACAAGGACATGGCGCCGGTCTTCGGCATGGACGCGCTCACCAACTGGGCCGCGGACCAGGGCTACACGGTGTTCTGGATCACCGGCCGCCCCGAGGCCCAGCGGGCCGACACCGTCCGCAACCTCACCGCGGTCGGCTACAAGGCGCCCGCCGACACCGCCCACCTGTACCTGAAGAACGCCGCCAACCCGCCCGCCTACCTGCCGTGCGGCTCGACCTGCACGACGATCGACTACAAGTCGGGCACCCGGGCGCACATCGAGTCGCTGGGCTACACCATCGTCGCCAACTTCGGCGACCAGTACAGCGACCTGTCCGGCGGCCACGCGGAGAAGTCCTACAAGCTGCCGAACCCGATGTACTACCTGCCGTAGCGCGGGAGGCGTCCCATCCCCGGGCGCCGCGGCGGCCTTCGCCGCCGGGCGGTCGGGGACGGGCGTCAGCGGCGCTTGGGGAACGGGACCCGCATGAGGTCCTCGGCGACGGTGAGCTGCCCCTCGAAGCCGGCCGCGCGGGCCTCGACGGCGAACAGCGACGCGTCGGTGTAGCGCTGCGAGAAGTGGGTGAGCACCAGGTGCCGCACGCCCGCCGCGCGGGCCGCCGCGCCTGCCTGGCGCGCCGTCAGGTGGCCGTGCTCGACGGCCAGATGGGCGTCCGCGTCCAGGAAGGTGGACTCCACGACCAGCAGGTCGCAGCCCGCGGCGAGAGCGTGGACCGCGTCGCACAGCCGGGTGTCCATCACGAACGCGAACCGCTGCCCGCGGCGCGGCGCGCTGACCTCCTCCAGCGTCACCCCGCGCAGCGAGCCCTGGCGCTGCAGCAGCCCGACGTCGGGCCCGGCGATGCCGTGCGCGGCCAGCTTCTCGGGCAGCAGGCGGCGGCTGTCGGGTTCGGTCAGCCGGTAGCCGTACGACTCGACGGGATGCGACAGGCGGGCCGCGGAGAGCGTGAAGGCGGGCGTCACCGCCAGCCGGCCGTCGTCGGACACCGGCTCCGGCCGCAGGTCCGCGGTCTCGTGGTAGGCGGTGGCGCGGCGCAGCCGCTCGAAGTACCGCTGCCCGCTGGCCGGGTAGTGCACGACGACCGGGTGCGGCACCCGGTCGAGGTTGATCCGCTGGATGACGCCGGCCAGTCCCAGCGAGTGGTCGCCGTGGAAGTGCGTCACGCAGATCCGGGTCAGGTCGTGCGCCGACACCCCGGCGTGCAGCATCTGCCGCTGGCTGCCCTCGCCCGGGTCGAAGAGGATGCCCTCGCCGTCCCAGCGCAGCACGTAGCCGTTGTGGTTGCGCTGGCGGGTGGGGACCTGGCTGGCGGTGCCGAGGACGACGAGTTCGCGCGCGCTCACGGTGGCCGGCGCCGCCCGCTCAGACCAGGCGCTGCAGGTCGCGGCCGCCCAGCACGTGGGCGTGCGCGTGGAAGACCGTCTGGCCCGCGCCCGGGCCGGTGTTGAAGACGATCCGGTAGCCGGTGCCGTCCACCTTCTCCAGCGCGGCGACCTCGCCGGCCTCGCGCAGCACGTCCGCGGTCACCTCGGGGTCGGCGGCGGCCAGCGTGGCCGCGTCCTTGTAGTGCACGCGCGGGATGACCAGGACGTGGGTGGGCGCCTGCGGGTTGATGTCGCGGAAGGCGACCGTGGTCGCGGTCTCCCGGACGACCGTGGCGGGGATCTCCCCCTTCACGATCTTGCAGAACAGGCAGTCGTCCTGCGGTTCTCCCGCCATGTCGGCTCCCCCTCGGGTTCTGGCGTACGGCGTGCGGGTGCGGCTGGCGCCGATGCTACCGGGTCCGCGGTGCCGGTGATCGTCGCGGCGCCCCGCGGGGCCCGGGCACCGCCCCTCCCGGGGCGGGGATCCGGGGGTGCCTGCCCGGCGCGGAGTACCCCGCGCTCCTGGGAGCACCGCCCTTCCTCCCGGGCGCGGGTGACCGTCACCCGCGCCCCGCCGGGCCCGCGTTCAGGGGAGGGACGGAGGCTGCTTGGCCGGCGTCAGCTCCAGCGCCTCCAGGGCCAGGGCGACGGCCCGGTCCAGCTGGGGGTCGTGGCCGCGAGCCCAGTCCTGCGGGGCCGTCACCACCTCCACGTCGGGGTCGACACCGCGGTTCTCCATGCCCCAGCCGTACCCCTCCACCCACATCGCGTACTTCGGCTGGGTGACCCCGGTCCCGTCGACCAGCCCGTAGCGGCTGTCGATCCCGATGACCCCGCCCCAGGTGCGGGTGCCCACCACCGGCCCGATGCCCAGCGCCCGCACCGCGGCGGTGACGATGTCGCCGTCCGACCCGGAGAACTCGTTGGCGATCGCGACGATCGGGCCGCGCGGCGCGTCCTGCGGGTAGCTGAAGGGCAGGCCGTGCCGCGGCACGTCCCAGCCGATGATGCGGCGGGCCAGCTTCTCCACGACGAGCTGCGAGGTGTGCCCGCCGCGGTTCTCCCGCACGTCGACCACCAGGCCCTCGCGGGCCACCTCGACCCGCAGGTCGCGGTGCAGCTGCGCCCAGCCGCTGCCGACCATGTCGGGGACGTGCAGGTAGCCGAGCCGGCCGCCGGACGCCTCGTGCACCCGGGCCCGCCGGCCGGCCACCCAGTCGTGGTACCGCAGTTGCTCCTCGTCGGAGAGCGGCACGACCACCACGTGCCGGACCGGGCCGCCGTCCGCCGGGCCGATCGTCAGCTCCACGGGCTTGCCCGCGGTGCCGACGAGCAGCGGCCCGGGCCCGGTCACCGGGTCCACCAGGTGGCCGTCGACCGCGAGCAGCGTGTCGCCGGCGCGGACCGCGGCACCCGGCGCGGCCAGCGGCGAGCGGGCCTGCGGGTCGGAGGACTCACCGGGCAGCACCCGGTCGATCCGCCAACTCCCGTCATCGGCACGGGAGATGTCCGCGCCGAGCAGGCCCTGGCGGTGCAGCGGGTCGCGGTAGCCGCCGGGCGGGCTGACGTAGGCGTGCGAGGTGCGCAGGTCGCCGTGCAGCTCCCACAGCACGTCCACCAGGTCGTCGTGGGTGGCGACCTGGTCCAGCAGCGGGCGGTAGCGGGCGGCGCTGGCGTCCCAGTCCCGGCCGTCCATGTCGGCCCGCCAGAAGTTGTCCCGCATCAGGCGGTGCGTCTCGTGGAACATCTGGCGCCACTCGTCGGCCGGCCGCACGGTGACCCGGATGCGGCTCAGATCGACGGTGACCGTGCCGTCGGAGTCGTCGCCGGAGTCGGCCTTGCTGTCCGCGGGGGTGATCCGCAGCCGGCCGTCGCCGGCGACCAGCACCTTGGTGCCGTCGCCGGTGACCGCGAAGTCGTCGGCGTCGTCGGCGATCTCCTCCAGCCGCAGCTGCGCCAGGTCGTAGCGCTCCAGCAGGGTGCCGGGCGGCTGCGCCTCCGGCCCGGCCAGCGCCGCGCCGAGCACGCCGAGCAGCGGGTGGCGCAGCCAGAGCACGCCGCCCTTGGCCGCCCGCAGCCCCGAGTACCGGCCGGCCTCCACCGGGAACGGCACGATGCGGTCGGCCAGCCCGTCCGCGTCGACCACCGTCGGCTGCGGCCGCTCGGTGCCGCCGTCCCCGTCGCCGCGGTCCTTGTCCTCGCCCTGCGAGGGGCCGCCGTCGCCGTCGCCGGGGGTGTCGTCCTCCTCGTAGGGGCGGCCGTGCCGCTGCGGGCCGAACGGGGACGGGGTGGCCGCGGCGAGCGTCACCAGGTACGGGCGGCAGGCGTTGGGGAACGACAGGTCGAAGACATGGGCGTCGTAGACCGGGTCGAAGGCCCGCTCGGACAGGAACGCCAGGTGCTTGCCGTCCGCGGTGAAGGCGGGCGCGAAGTCCTGGAAGCGCAGCGGCGTCGCGTCGACCACCGTCAGGTCGGAGGTGGCGGCGAGCTTGATCTGCCGCAGCGAGCCGGGGCCGGGGTGGGACCAGGCCAGCCAGCCGGAGTCGGGCGAGAACGCCAGGCCCGAGGCGTCCCCCGCGTCGCCCGCCACGACCTCGCGGACCTCGCCGGTCTGCGCCTCCACCAGCAGCACCCGGCCGTCGTGGCCGGCGACCGCGATGCGGTGGCCGTCGGGCGAGACCTCGATCTCGTGCACCCGGCCGAGCCGCCCGGCGGCCAGCCGCCGCGGGGCGGTGCCCGCCGGCAGGCCGGTGGCCGGGGCGATCTCCAGCGCGTCGTCGCCCTCGGCGTCGGTGACCCACACGACGTGCTGCTCGCTGCCCTGCTGGAAGACCCGCGGATGGCGGGTGCGCACGCCGGGCTGCGCGGCCAGCGCGCGGGCCGGGCCGCCGCGGTGGGTGATCCAGTGAGTGGTGCCGCGGATCTCCACGGCGCTGCCGCGGCCGGTGTGGTCGGGCCGGGCGTCGCCGAGGTGGTGGGCGGCGCGCACCGGATGCGGCTGCAGGTCGGTGCGCTGCCCGCCGAGGCGGACCTCCAGCAGGCGCGGCTCGGCGCCGTCCAGGTCGTCGAGCAGATGGATGCGGCCGCCGCCGGCGTAGGCGACGCGATGGCCGTCGGTGGCGGCCTGCCGGGCGTAGAAGCCGGTGTCCAGCGGCGTGTGGCGGCGCAGGTCGGAGCCGTCGGGGAGGCTGGAGTACAGCGCGCCCTGCCCCTCGTGGTCGGACAGGAACGCGATCCGCCCGCCCACCCACAGCGGGCATTCGAGGTTGCCGTCGAGGCCGGCGTGCACCCGGTGGAACTCCCCGCCGCCGTCCGGGTCCAGCCACAGCTTGCCGGCGGTCCCGCCGCGGTAGCCCTTCCAGTACGCGGCCTCCCGGCTCATCGTCGCGCTCTGGAGCAGCACCGCGC
>Ga0131853_10016498_pt1 | contig 13477 bp, 5 predicted proteins | sample TergutLab28metaG_FD_92764 | JGI IMG/M metagenome (GOLD analysis project Ga0131853, IMG submission 92764) | Labiotermes labralis P1 segment gut microbial communities from Petit-Saut dam, French Guiana - Lab288 P1 (version 2) (version 2) | ecosystem: Host-associated > Arthropoda: Insects >... | reverse complement strand
GGAGAAGTGTGTGGAGTCCCAAGGGAACTACTTTGAGGGTGATTAGGTGTCCAACGCTCCAAGTAAGCCAGTTTCTTTTTCCCGGCCAAAGGTCGGATACTTTTCTAACAGACCTCGTACTGTACTTCAAAAAATCGTAACTCCTAAACCATTGTGAATTGGGCCCAAGTGTATATTACATTTTTGATTCAGTCAGCTCTGGAATTAAATCTCGAAATATTGACGTTAGTTCCTGCAACACCCTGTATAAGATCTGCACTCTTCTGGGATGTTACACATTATATAATTGTAATTACTTACCAATGTTTCAGGATGACCTGTTGGTCCTGTCCTTGAGGTGGGACCAATAGACTGTCTCAAAAAATCAGTAAAGAATTATCGCTAGACCCTGTAATATCACAAAAGAGCACAGATCACATCTGTGTTGCGGCGGAAGCCTGAAATCATGTACAGATCTATATAGATACAGCTTATGGAACTATTGTATGACATAATTTTATTTTCTGTCAACTGTATGCCACCCAGCCTCCTATTCCTTGGGTAACAGGAGCTCTGTTGCAAGCAGCTGAGCCATTCAGACATGCTGAGTACTCACATGTCTATAGTGCCAGGGCTAAGAATGAGTAGAGCTGAACCTCCATTCTCTCCCTCCCTCCCCAGTGCCCTCATGGCATGCACATAATACCTTTACTTTTACATTTATGGCAGCCATATGATTGTGAAGTTCAGTACATTAATTGTGTGGATATTAGCCATTGCTGATTCAGTTGTGATAATTCACAGATTCATGCCATTTTTCATTTCACTGCATATGTATATCCCTTGCATTTATATGTAGTTTGTAATTCCCATTAACTTCTAAAATAAAAAAAAGTTAGTTTTGTTTAGAAGTTTACCAGAATATTCTCTCCGTAATAGAAAGAACATTTTCTCTTATGACACTGAAAAATACAGAAGTTTTTCTCATTTAATCAGTAGAATATACACATTTTCCTTTTTAATTGCCTTTATATATATGAATGCCTCTTTAGGTATCACATCTCTTATGAAGTTGGTTCTTTGTTCTGTATCAGATGGTAGGGTGATATGTTAGATCACACACACACACAAATTCATTGCAGCTTGGATTCAGGTTGAAAATGGTGGGCCAAGGTTTCATCCCCCATGATAATTTGTGTCAAATAACCTGTCAGAGCAAAAGATTAGTGGTGATTGCTTTCCTTGACTTTTTGCATAATTGGCAAAAGCATGTGCAGCCCAGCAAAGTACTTTGAACATCACACCATGTGACACAGCATACACTGCATCTCTCCAGGGGGTTAATCCATTAAGTCTTGGAGCATATGAATACCGTCAATAACTGGCCATGCGTACATGTTATTGAGGTGAATGGTATTTACTTTGCAGATCATTTTCCTCTCCTGGTCGAACTGGAAATGACGCCCACGGTGCCTGCCTCTTCCAATGGATTGATTTCACGAAGGTAGCAGCAGGCAAGGGTGCTCCAAGGCAGCACTGGAAACAGGAAGCATGCTCGCAACCCCAGAGACTGAGTTGAGTTCATTGAGCACCAACCATGCACACTGAGGCAGCTTTAATTTCATCTTTCAACCCTAAATGGGCTGCATTCAGAAAACTTCTGTTTTTGACATGGATTCTTTCCATTTTGTTGATCCAAAACCATGGAAAGTAGTTCTGGACATGTTACATACCAATGCTACATCAGAGTGTTGTTATATTTTGTGCTGCTCCCTCCTTTCCACAACATTTCCATTATTTCAGGTGAATGAAAGTTGCGTATTGTTTGTTGAATGTGCAATATTGGCAGCTTGGGGGAGTAAAAGAATATTGGTTATTTAAAATTACCAGTAATGTTGATTATTAGGAATTAATTTTTAACTTTGCTTACAAGTAAAGTACATATATGTCTTCAGTTGAGCAGCAGTGTAACATTTTATATATTTGATGAATCTCTGTACTGTAAAAATGGCAAACTTCATTGAATCTAGTTGATTACTGCAGTTTCTGAATCCATGCAGCCTTACTCATCCTTCATTGAAAATCAGTGTAATATGACACATCAAATGTGATGGACAGTTTTTTTAAGAAAAAAATATGTATTTAAACACATAATTATACTATTAATTAAACTGCTAGGTGATTGATGGAGTGGTTGAGTCAGCAGAATTTTGGGAAAGGAATGAAGGTGCATAGAAGGTCTTTATCAATTGGAATCCTTGTTGCTCAGTATAAGTGGTATCAGTGAGGGTACTGAATTTTAAATGTAAGATGTAAAGAAAGATTATGAATTTATAGACTTAGGTGTATTAAAGGAGCCTGATAAGATATAAAAAACATAAAGTGTTGATAATTATAATTTTGCACATTGCCAGTAGCAATATTAAAACAGTGTGATGACATTACATATGTCAAAAATTAAAATGATTATGTCTGTGAATTTACTGTGTATGATACTATGGTTAGTGGAGCATATATCACTTGCCATTGAAATGACTTTGGTCAGGGGAGTACTGGCAGGAATTAAGATAATTCAAATTATAATACAGTGTTAGCATTCTCCGTAAGCAGTTCAGTTTGCAGAAATCTTGTTTGCCATCATTCATTTGTACTCTTTCCTATAGCATATTTATAAAACTTTAATTTTGGTAACAGTGGTTCAGTTCTGGGGGATGCATACTCACTTTTTGTTAGTCTGTATTTTTGTCACCAGCTTTAATCAGGGATAACCTGTGCATTATGCATGTTCTTCATGAGTTATGTGTTTTTTGGGGTCCAAATGTAAGTTTTTATGTCATAATGTTGCTGTGTATTTAAAACTTAAACTCTCCACAGGGATCAACCAAGATAGTAGCTGATTATAAGCTTGCAGTATCAGCTTCATGCCGTGGCATTGTGTTTTTCAACCTGAATCATTCATTTGTAACTGAGCCCTCTCATGTGTTAAAGACCACATGTTTAAGTTCTATTGTGAAAGTTAAGGAAGATGTCTGACTCATAAAATAATTTTTATGGCTTTTCATAACACTCTTCACCTGTTTCCTTGTCTTGTGACACAGAGTTGATTGAAGATAATATGCGTTTTGAAACATGTGTTGTGAATTGTTACAGAAATTTAGTGAAACTTGATTTTTGTAATTCCTTCATTATTTCAAACTGGTATTCCGAGTGCTCCTTATTTCTGTATGAATATCCTTCACAGTTTCAAAAGCTCATCTGTTAGTTTTGCCTTATTTCTTATGGATGACTGTGACATGTCAAGGAAGCAGGAGAACTGTGGACTAAAACTTTGGTTTGGGAACTTGGAAAGATCACCTTTTTGTTCATTGCTAAGGCACAGGAATGACTGTTGTTCTTAATGAAAGGAGGTGCATCTGTTCTGACCTTGGTCTTGGTGAAATCTTGTAGAGTGTTTCTCCACTTTGCTTCAGGATTGAAATTCTGACTATATTGAGGCCACTTAAAGGAGCCCCATGGATTGTGGGGATGGCTATGCATAAGACTTCCCCTTGTGTGCCTGCCATTGTATTCCCCTCCAGCCACCATGCACTTGTGTCAGCCACCCTAAAGCACTTATCACTAATGAAAGTTATTACACTTTTTGAGCAGAATGTCTACACAGCTATATATGATTAGAGAAGAGTGCACCGGAGGGTGAAGTGCATTGCATTGAAGGAGTTGTGTAAGAGTGATTGATCTGTAGGGTCTCACTGTGGTCTTAGTATAGACGGTGTTTCAAAGAGTGTCACTTACTGACACTGAAGTATGTTTGTGTAAAACATAAAGACTTCTACTGAACTTTCTGTAATCCTAATGTAGTAGAACACTTTTCTTACGTTTTCCAAAATATGTCCTTGTATAGTTGTAAATTTTGTGTTTCCAGCATTTATGGTAATAGATAGATGTGAAAGAGTCTCCAGCATTGTACTTTAATATAAATTGGGATGAAAATGCAGTGCATTTAAATTTTTATTGAATGACGATTGGTTGTACACTGCCATTAATGTATGACAGCAATCAGGAAGAGCCAGTTTGAAACACATTTTCAAATGCTGTGGTACACACTACTGTCATCTTCGTCGTCATCATCATCATCATCATCATTCATAATCAGTTATCATCACTTCTGCCACCACTGCTGCTGCTGCTGCTGTTACTATTATTGCTGTTATAGCATGTCTGATTTTAATATTATTGGTATATGGCTCCATGCAGTGGCCCATTGCCTCTGCATTTGCAGGCAAACTTCACATAGTATCTAAAACATTAAATGCACTGTTGAATTTTCTTTATCTTACATTTTTTCATTATGTGGATACACAGTCATATGTTTCATAGATTAATATATTAGAGTATAATACTGTTCTGATATAGTGGGCAGACATCTTTGGGTTCGATCTCATATCCTCAAAATTTACAATGTTGCTGTACCCAAAATAATTACGTTCCATTGTAGACATTAGTTTGGAATAAGTATCAGCTGAGATGATTTGAAGTCCGTGCTGTTATGAAAAAGTAAGCCTTTATCCATGTCTTGTGTCAGACCAGGAGGCATAATTTTTTCATTATTAAACACTTTTTTGTAATATGTCTATAGTTTTCCACACAGTTTTATAAATTGTTTAAAAATTTAAAAGTGTTGTTTGAGTCTGTCTGAACTGCACACTGTTGACCTTTCTCATGCCTGTTGATGTGCAGGGAGTACATCTGCATATCTGGAGGAACTTTTAATTGAATGCATAAAGATAGTTATGGTTTGGGGTTTTTAAGTGTTTACCTGCTGAAAAATACCCCTTGGAGTCAGAGAGTAAAACATTTGATTAGTGTCTGTGTACAATGTGCACTAGTCATAATTGAAAATGTGACATTCAAGTGACCTAGACATGTCTCCAGATTAATGAGAAAATGTACTGTGAGAATAAAATACATTATTATAGGTTTTCTAACCTGTAATGAAAATTCTGTGTCAGAGCACATAGTTCATGTACATGTTAGGAAGGGTACAATGTTTTTGGGCAACCAGTCCAATAAGTACTCATATCATGCAGTCTTTCTTTCACTTTCTCTTGAAATACAAAACAAATTTGATTTTTAATTAAGTACTGATCAGCTTATGCCTAATGCAGGTATTGAAAAGAGCAATGGGATGTATTCTTTGGAAGTGTTCAGTGTATTTATCATTATTGGTATTCATGTTATCATTTATGTTCACATACTAACTAGTCTCAAACTTGAGATTACATCATGGTGGAATTTATATATTTGTGATTAATTTTGAATTTATTCAGATGGTTATGAAATGCTTATATCTGTGTCTTTTTGTGTATGAATATTTTTAATCTATGAAACTGTGATAATGTATCCAGTTTCTTTCATGTGGTACCAGTAATAGATTGGTATTTGGTCATATTTGGTCAGTACTGCAAACTCTGTGGTTAAAAGGTATAGAAATGAATTTGTGGAAAGAGTGTACTAAATAAGAATCATGTATTCTTTGATCTCAGTGGTTTTAGAAACAGTGTAGAAATGTTGGGGATGATTGCAATGATGTGTTACATTCTGTAAGGTAAGTAGGATGGTTATGCATACCATTTACTTAGATGCACACTAAAACAGTGGCAGAATATAACACAACAGTAGTTAGGTTCTCTGGTGTGTCAGATTTGCTGTATTCTGTGAACTGGTTTCATAAGTGCATACTATGTTGTGTTGTGTAAGAGTTATATATTTCCTTTAGGAAAAGGAATAAACTGAAGTGGGGTTTGGTATCACTGTGTGTGTGTGACTTTATGCACACTAGCATGCATGCATAAACAGTGACATAGTCTTGTGTATGGAACTGTGGATATGAATTTGTATTTAATATACAGTTTACTTAAGCTTCATTGGTCAAAGCCTCTTGCTTACCTTTAGTTGTTCTATGATATTTCTGTTACATGGCCAGTTACAGTATTCTGTGGTCAAATTATTAATGATCAAAATTTGATATCACTTTAACTTGAGATAAATTGGCTGGTTTAGAGGAAACATGCATTCATTAGGTGTGTTTTGTCTAGCAGATTGTCAATATTAATATGTTAGTGGATATGGTTTTAGTGTGGAATTTCATTCCTGTAGAAGATATCCTGGGAACTGACCAGATAAATGTTTTGTACAAGGAAATATTGTATTTTCAGTTACAGTTAATGAAATATCATGCAACAGGAAGAAACTGCATTAATATTTCTGGTTTTACAACTGTTAATACTTCATTAATGATTGACTTTATGGTAGTTACAATTAACCATCCCCACTTTGTATATGCAAATTTCAGTTGTGTGGCAGTCCCCTAGAAAACAGGAAATGTGTTATGTGGATTGCTTTTTTGGTCACATCACTGTGTAAAAAATTAGTGGTTAAACATTCAGAATCAGACCTTATTCCTGTACAGCAGTAAACCATACTGCACAATGTAGCCCCAATTTTTCCTGTAAAAACTTGATGTCTCTGTTCTTATGGGATATTTTATCATACCCCAGAAGGATGGAGACATCAATGATGCTGTTGCAGAATCCTGAAAAGTATAAACATCTTGTGTGTGAATGTTGAGATTCTTGTCTTCAGTGCATTAATGAATTAATTTATTTGACTGAATTGTAAGTTTTTTCTTCTATTCCATATATGGTGATATATAGTTCACTGGTAGGGATAATTATCTAATAGAACAGAATACAAATTTGTCTAAGGATTATTTTTGTGAGAAAAGAGAAGTAATGGTGACTTTTGTCCTTACATAACTTGTTTGCTTCTTATTATGATCGGTTTCTTGGCCCTAGATCATAGTTCACCACAATACTGAAGTTACTGAATTTAAATTTGCACACTTGATTTTTGTACTTAATATTGAGAAGTAACAGCAAAATCAAAAAATGCAGAACATAGATATTTAAAATAAGTATATGTAACATTTCATATAAAGAATCTTGAAAAGAATGTGTATGTTGTTAGAATGAAAGTGTTGTTTTTTTTAATTTTGCACTACTTTCGTTCGATTTTGGATGTTTAGCAGCTAACTTTAATTGATTAGGAAGTGGAATAGGGTCAATACAGTGGGGAGGAGGACTGAAGTTTTGTTGGCAGTATCTACTTTATGTACTTTAGTAATTTTCAAAGCTTATGAAACGAATATACTTTGAAGGGATAAATGAGTATTCAAGACTAATTAAGTAAGTGTTGTACTGAGGTGGTAACTAAAATTAATGAAGCCATTTTTAGTTAAAGTTATAGAATAGGGGATCTTATAAAATATAAAGATGACATGAAGGATTTGCCCAGTTTCTACCTTTCTGTAATTCTGCACAGGAATATTAGTGAATATAAAGTGCCAGTGTCTAGAATTGTCATGTATTTTGTGTTCACCCACAGTATTTATTTTATACTTTTGTGTACATAGACTTTTAAAATAAAACATATGTAACAGCACTCTGTATAATTCTGGTGCAAAAGTGTAACATTTTCTGAAGGGCATCCAGCTTTAAGCAGAATCTGTTCATAGAATATACTTGATCAGTCTTGTATTATATAATAAAATTCACTGCGTGTTAAAGCAGGTGTCAGTAATGACCTACAACTCTCATGTCATTACAAACTGTTTGAAATTCTTATCTAGAAATTTCCAGTTGTAAGCACCAGATAATTTGTTTAAGGCCGAAGCTTTCATGGTAATTAAATGCAGTAAACTGTCTTGAGGTACCAGCTACATCAGGTGGTTGACAGGCAAATAAACTAACATTTCTTCACCTTTCAAACACCTGATACAGCTGGTAGTCTGAGGTAGTCTTATTACAGTTTGAATTGTGTTCAGGTACAGGTATATTATGTTTTTGATCTAATTTACAGCATAATTAGTCTTGAGAGTCTGTACTTATATACTGTCAAATTTAGCACATGAAGATATTCATACTGCATTGCAGTAGAAATTCAGAATTACTTCGCTAGAGCAGCCTCATTCATCTCTTCAAGTAAGAACAACTGGTAAAAAGAAAACAGTAGCATGCATTTAACAACAAACTGATATTTGTATTGTTATAAGTGAGCTGCTGTTTTACAAGAATGTGTAGAGTATTCTCATTATAATGTGGGAAGTTTAGATGTTAGATTGTGTATCTTGGCTGATTTTACTTTCTTAGTACACTGAAATTCAGGTGCCAGAAAAAAATGGCATTTTCAGCTTTAAAAAAGGTTTCAGCTAGCTGGTTTGAATGTTTGTGTATTCCGTGATTATACAATCAATAATTTCTTTTGCCACAGCAGAGTTAGGTTCGTGTGTACCAATATATTATATTGAGAGCTGAGACTGCTGTCACAATGGTCATTATTAGAGTGTTCGTTTTGAAACAAAATCTGCAAGAAGTTGTGCCGCCATAATTTATATTACATGCAAGATTTGGGGTTTTCACAGTGGTAATGATGAAGATTCCATTCTTCTAGGGCATGATGGTGTGTAGATTTGTATACAGGCACCAGCAATGCACGAGACTATACTACAGTAAAGGCCGCATACTCCTTCAAAACACTGGAACTGTTACAACAATATACATGGTGTCATTCCCAGAAGACTGGAATCTTTATATTATCCTTCATGAAGAATTGGTCATATGTGTTAATATCAGATTTTAATAATTATTTTCAAAGGTCTTGTTGAGCATTATAAATGTTTGCAGTTGTGTAATTACGGTTACCGATTTTCGTATGCCTAGTAAAGTAAATTTTTTGTCAATACTTCCATAATTTCATGATTCTGTGTGGACTATTATAATAATTACTCATCACTGAAACTGGAACTTTGACCCTGTTGAACAGTTGTAAATAAAAATATTCATATGTACTGGGGTTCATCAAAGGCAGCAGTAGTAGTATAAGTCAAACCAGTTATGATTTTCATCATGTCATCATAGTCAGATGACACATGTTGCACATCACAGTTAAAGGTGACTCCAGTAAGGCCATAGTCATCAATATGGGCTTTTTGATGCACATTGGAAATTTATTGTGTAAAATTGTTGTGTATTTGATGTTGCAAGTTAATTTGTAATTCTGCTGTAGGTAACTTCATGTACACAGTCCAGAATTTCAATACACTGCCACCCAAGCCAGCTATGCAGCCTTGAATTATGTGATTTATTTGTATAGTGTGCAATAATCCATCCACTTAAAATTCTGTGCACCAGTGCTTCAAAACTGTTATTGTGACTAGTATGAACAAATCGTTACAGTAAGCATACAACTATGTCGACTAGTAAGTGCAAACTTACAGTGAAGCATAATTTTAAGCTGTAGAAGTATTTTTATTTTAGTAGGCCTTCATAGTCATTTATGTTTAGTTTTATACATATCATATGCTTAGTTTGTATAAATCACTGCATAACAGGAACTTAATTTCTGACATAACTAACAATTATGAGTAGTTAAATTGACATAGCAAATGACTTCTGCTGCATGCATGACCAAATTCTGTTGAGAACAATGTAAAGAATTTGTTACAAGTGATAACAGCAAGTTTATGTGGAATCATGTTAATATTGGATGTATTTAAATTTACGATGTTTGAAGTGATAATTTGTGCACATTTTTCCGAGATGTGTGCATGATATACAATTAATGAGTATTGCCATTGCCAGTTTGTCAAAAATAAATTCATCTGCTATACTATCTAGTGTGTGTTCTACAGAGTCTGTAGTTTGTTGTGAGTCTGGTTCCTGTATTGCATTATACAGCAAGCTCTCTGTATACCAGAGCAGGATAAGCCAATTATAGACTGCCTGTTTTCACCTGTACAGTATGAATAACATTAGTTCAAGGTGGCTTTTTGAAGTCCAAAACTTATGCTCTTGTGCCTGCCTTATGTCCTAAAAAATTGTTTTCGTACACGTGAAGAACTTGTTATCTCAAAATATTGTAGATATCGTGCCACATACTATGTCTTATTTTGATAGTGAATGAGGAGCAGCCGAGCAGGCAGACTAAAATTCTTGGCTTGTCACTTGTTCACCAATTAACGTATATGAGTACAAATATGCAGCAGATGTTTATTTACTTGTACTGAAATTATAACATGTAATCTCAGGCTGTAAATTATTCCGTTGAGCACAACCTGTGATGAAGGCATATCAACAAAGAAAAAGTATTGACAGTATAGCACAGAAGTTGCACTTAAAAGAGTGTGTTACATACCTCTAAATTATGAGTGCAGAGTTCTATTTACAATGAAAAGGGCACATAAACAAATCATCTATGCCCTTAATGACTGAAGCTGTTGTGTTAGCTTGTATTTGCAGGTGGGGTGGGGTAATTGTACAATTTCAAGTGTGATTTTAGTTTCGACTGAAGATAGCTCCATCACTCACTCTGAAAGCGGTGGTCATAATGTTTGAGATAAAATTAATTATTTGATGTTTATTGGACCGTGCACCATTGTGATAACTGAAGAATAAAAAAACCAACTAGATGCCACTTGTTATTTTATTGTACTTCTTATAGGCTCGACACTTTTCGGGCATTACTATGCTCATCATCAGGAGCTCGCGACTATGATGTTGATTACCACATTGGTCGTATCATTCTTGGTTTGCTGTATGGTGGAGGTTAGGTGCAGTTAGGCTGGAGTAGTGCCCGGACACTACTCCAGCCTAACTGCACCGAACCTCCGACATACAGCAAACCAAGAACGATACGACCAATGTGGTAATCAATATCATAGTCGCGAGCTCCTGATGATGGGCATAGTAATGCCTGAAAAGTGTTCGACCTATAAGTACAATAAAGCAAGAAGTGGCATCTAGTTGGTTTCAAATTAATTATTATCATCATCATTATAGATGCAATACATTTAAGGAATGAATTATTTTTAAACCAGTTCTAATTTAAACAGTGACACAATTTAGAAAATGAGGAGAAATGTGGCTGGGAAAACAGAACCATGATCCATGTTACATGCTTAATTTAAAGCCTTCTGTTTTACTCATCTCTGAAGCAAAAGAATGACAGAACATTAGAATCAGTCCTGCGAGTGGAACTGCTCTTGCATGTATTAATGTTTGTTCATTCATTGTTTTGTGATGTGAGGTATGAAGGGAATGCTGGCTACATTATATGTGTGTGTGGGGTCTAAACTGAAAGAAATATGTAATTCTGGTGTGAAGAATGTGCTCTCTATTTAGAATACTACAACATAAGATTGGCAGTTAAATTTGACTCAAGGCCATGTAAAAAGTTTTAATAGAATTGGATGGCCAGATGTTTTGTACTAAAAGTAAGAGAACCACTGACTTGTCAGAATTTGATGTGGTAAATTATCAAATGAAAATGTACAACAAATGTAACTTTTTGATAAAGGAAATACAACTTTATAGTGAAGCATAGACATTTATCATCTGAGGAACTACGAAATAATTCCTCTGGCAGAGGACAGGGACAATTTGCAAATAAGACAGAGAATTTCTGTACAGTTGAGACTCTGCTCTGTATTTGGCTAGTAATAGATACTGAATTATAATTTAAGAAATGATCTCTAATCCTAGAACATACTCAGAGTTACTGTATTCCATTCATTGTTACTGATGAGAACAGAAATATCTTCCTTTCACTGTTCATGCTTCTAATTTGTTGCCCTGGATGTTAGTTCAAACACATACAAATTTTCAAAGAAAACGCACTAGAATGACCCTAACCACTGGCTGGTTTGAAGACCAAGTCACCTTTAAGATCCAAAGCATGCATTGTAATGTCCATCCTTGTCAGCATAAAACCACCCACCAGAATATATGTGGTTGTGTACATGTATAACAACATGAAGCGATGAAAGAAAGAAAGTAAAACTGATTTTTATGTATAAAATACTCAGTTAATACGTGTCTGACAAGTCAGTCTCAAAATTTAAAAATTCACTGCAGTATACTGCACACCGTCTTGTTCATAACACTATACTCAGTGTGATTTTGAAATGTGTTGCAACTGTTGATTTTCTGAGACGTTTAGGCTTAACAAAGTCTCACTTCATTGCAGCCTCTACTTGCTGTTCTCTGTTCATTGTTAATCATCATTAATTCTGCAGTCTACCATTATCCCTTAGTTTACCATTCCAATAATTTTCTGTGTCAGGAGTAATTTCAACTTCATGCCTTTATTGTAATAATGACACTTATGTAGTTGAGTCCCTCTTTGTTCTAGTAACATGTGACTAGATATAATATGAACTCTGCAGAGCTTTGAGTGCAGCCACTCATAAAGTCTTTGGTAGTATGTTGGTTTCTGGTGATATAAGCTCAAAACATTGCCAATACACAGTTTGACAAGATTCTTAGACTGTTGTTGATTTTATTTATTTCTTTCCAAGTCATAGATTTGGTTTCTGATTTACTTTAATATCATATTATGATTGTTCTCCAGCATTTCAACTTCTAACTTCAGGTACATGTAACACTTCTTTCCTTCCTGTTTGGTGCCCGATAGGCAGAACATATAACTTCTAATGTTGCTCCAGTTGCACAGTTGATTTCTTCTGCTCTTTCCTGCTTCCTCCTGTGACTTTAAAGTCAGTTTTTGGGTGTGCATGAAGAGGTGCTGTTAGAGATTACAAAACATGAGTTATGTTTGTAAAAGCCATGTGGTTTAAATAAACACAGGTATATCCAAAAGTTGATCATAAAATTTTACTTCAAGCAGCTGTAATAACTTGCATTATATTTACGTTATGAAATTGAAGTTTGTGTACAGGTAAAATGGTTTTGTCTAGAAACACTTGTACATGTATTATTATTATTATTTTTACTACTATTACTGCTACACTACTACTAGCCTTATTTTCATGTTCACCCATGAATTAGAGTCCCATTCCAAATGCTGCTGTTAATTTACTTCATAATTGTGGACATCTGTATTTTTAGTTTTGAACAATCAAATTTTTCACAGTACTGTTTTAGCTGCAGAGGTTATGTAATAAAAAGTGAGGTGGCAAGATGTGGCAAAAGGCAGTCATTACTTGTTTCAAAGCATGATCCCAGTTTCTTCATTGTTGGGGTATAATATTACTTGAATCTCACAAGAGTAAGTTGTGGAGCTGTAGACTGGATTGAATTGACACATATGGAGTGGCTGTATAGCTCCCTGTGTTCTTGATTCAGCTGCAGATGAAAATCACAAACAGAATAGCTAATCTGTGACAATTATTCATAGTTTCGACCATACGTTAATGCAGGCAGAAGTTCATTATTTATACTTTATCTCTGTAAGGTTTCCATATAGTATGGCTTCACCAACAACTCCTCAAGGACCCCCCCCCCCCCCCCCCCCCCCACCCCACCCAAGAAAAAAAACAACCCCCCCTTTTAAATTCACCCCCCCCTTTTTGTAAAGCGGTTTTTAAACAAAACATTGGGGGCATAAATGAAAAAGTTTTTGGGTGTGTTTTTTCTCCTTTTTT
>Ga0131853_10016497_pt1 | contig 13478 bp, 7 predicted proteins | sample TergutLab28metaG_FD_92764 | JGI IMG/M metagenome (GOLD analysis project Ga0131853, IMG submission 92764) | Labiotermes labralis P1 segment gut microbial communities from Petit-Saut dam, French Guiana - Lab288 P1 (version 2) (version 2) | ecosystem: Host-associated > Arthropoda: Insects >... | reverse complement strand
TGTACAGGGAAAATGATCTCCTGATGATGAGCTTCCCGGAAGCTCGAAACATGTAGAGAGTGAATGACGACTACCCATGAAAATAAAGGATAGTCCACAAGTGACATCGTGTTGGTTATTTTTTTAAACAAAGCTCAAATCTTTATCACTTCACCTACATAATCGGTAGTTTTAGGTCGCTGATTTATTCATTATATCCAAAAGTACATCTCACTAAGCTACAGATCTTCATGGAATCTGTATGTTATGTAGAGAAACCACTTTTGCATTTAATCTCAGTGAATAAAAATGTTAAATTCGGCCTGAGAGAGTGCTAAGTGGGAGCTGTGTTCACCAATATAGGTCAACATAAAGTTGGTTGCACGAATTATAATGTAGGAGCCCAAAATCTTATTTCATTAAAATCGGTTAAGTTCTTTTTAATAAAGATGCCGTCATGTAAGACCTACGCATTAAGCTCTCATACTAAGTTCCTTATACATAGGACACTTATAATTAAGACATTTTGATCCCGTTTCAGAAATTCGTTAAGTGCAACTGTAATATTCCTATCGGAAATAGTGAAGTACTGTATCATGAGAAGATTGTAAAACTCTATACCCTTTAGTATAAAATACTTTTCTTGAAGATTAGATCTTCTGGTATATCACGTTGTGCCAAACGGTAAATACGAGTAGGCAATAAATAATCACAAGAGAATAGCTCCTTAATCTTTCAACCCACCCGTCTATTCAATTGGTAGACATGTCTTTTTCTCAAGGAATCTGAGTGGTCTGAGTGGCGGGCGGTGATATTATTGACAGTTGTCACTATTGATGTTGTTTATTTTAACTACCGATGTTAACATTTACAGATCGCTGCATATGTACGCGTCCTTCAAATGGTATCCACTGTTAGCTTTGGTACGCGAGGACAACTTGTCACTTCCGAGTTACAGAACAGAATTCTTTTCGTTAAGTTTCCTAAAACGCACAAGTTTTAAGTTCATCTCTTCTTAAAATTTCTTACTGTACTAAATTGGTCGAATGTTAAATTTCGCTGCTCCATCATAGGTCCAAAAGCCAGAATTTAGAATTTGTTAACCCCATTGGCTTCTATTTATGTAACATTTCTTCCATTGTTGTCGCCCGAGTGAACTCCTTCACGCATCTCACTAATTTCTTTAGAGTCCAAGCGTGCCTAACATTGTAAATCTTCCCCTCACGACTTAAAGAGTCCCAAAAGCTGTTAAGGTTTTCAAAGTCAGTCTTCTATTCTTTTCTTTTTCCAACTTTTCTTACCCCATACATTTGATTCTGACAAAGTCGAAATTGTTAGCTTGCTACACCTGCCATAAAACTCTCATCCCCTGTAAACTGTAATACTGACACTCTCCAATGTCTCCCCCATCATAAAACAAACTAACAAATTTTTTAAACAGTTCTGACCTAGGCTTTAAATGTACCATTTTGTCTCTTAATAAAAGACTTACACTCTATATCGATTATAATCTTCAGTCCGAGACTCTTTAACCCTGAAGATAAAGGTCTTGCGCTCCTTCGAAACGTGGTAATTATTGATATTATATGAAATGGTATGATATATTTGTTAACTGCAATTGGGTTGACACCCGGTGGCAGTAGTACAGTAAACATCTACACAAAAACAATACACAGAGCAACACAATGAAAGAGAATACCCAGAATGGAACATACATAATAATAAGAATATATGAACATAATAATGAGAATACTTAACATAAAAATAAGAATGCATAATTTACAAAATTAAACAGAAGCATACAAAACATACAACCATAAAATACAATGATACAAAAAGGAACAAAAAAATATAAAAAAGAGATAAAAGAAAGAAAAATATAAGCAGCAAACCTCATCTTCTAATAATGACAGACACCCTGTTGCTAAGACCTTCACTCCACTGCACAACACTTGTCGACACTTCACTTCTTACCATTTAAACCTCACCCAACTGCATTTCACTACACCCAATTACACATCAGCTACATCCAACTAAATTTAAACTTCACCCAAATACACTCTAACTTCATCAAACTACACTATTGATGATCGACGTGACAAAACACATCAACAAACTTACATTTTTACCAACATCGCTGCGAGAACCTCAAATTTAGCACTCCTTTATAAAATAATTCCCGGTTTGAAGTGCATAGGCACTTCTGACTGGAAGGTATGAAGGGAGGAAAATACTTCCGAAATCCAGGTGCCAAGGAGAACATAATACTAAACGTGACTCTAGAGCAATAAGAGGTTAGGACACAGAGTGGATTTATCTGGCTCAGAACAGAGATCAAACCGGGTTCTTAAAAAGAACGTAATAATCCTCCTAGTTCCACAAAGAGCAGAAAATGTCTTAACTGTCTAAGTGACTTGTTATTTGGCTGAATATTACTTCATATTTTTTTCAAAACTTGATAAGAAAGCCTTCCCCTAATACCTTTGACTGCCTTGCAGTAACGAAAATTAAAATAGGTATATTTCTGTAGGTACAATTTTCCCAGTAAACGTTTTGTTCTATTCGATGAAAAAGAAAGCCGTTTGGGATTGGTCCGCCATGCTGACGCGAGACGGTAGGGAAAACATCCACAAACATCACATATTTTAGTAAAGCTGGATACAAATATCTGCTTTGCTCACTGTGTTTGCGTGTACAAGTGTTTTGTATGTACAAACGGATTAAATTTTGAAACAAATCCGTTGTAGAGAACTTAACAAATTTTGATACTACTGGTTTTTCTGTCACTAAGGATTTTATTCATAAAATGGGTTTTCCATATTTCGTAATGAAATATATGTAATCTACGCACCAGACAGTTTCTTCTCTTCTACAATCGGGAACTTTGTCGTTCTATGTTGACAGTTAATGCAATTGAGAACTCTGTAGCCAAGAGTACTGAATTTATGTGACGCTAAGGAAAATTGCGTAACATCGATCAAGCGTCGAAAAGGGCCACAGCATGAAATATGGCAACGGGGTCATGGCTTTGAATCTCATTTAGAATACTGATGTCCATTTTGTGTGTACTCAACCAAGTCATTCAAACGTTGCTTTTAGGCCTCTTAACCGCTGAAATCACTTTACTAACTACATGTAACACACAGAAAACTCAAATATTTGGTACTTCACACACATAATGAATTTAAAAGTTTTCATTTCGTAAGATTTTCACATCAAAGAACAATTATTTTCTTAAACAGCATTAACTGACATGCCTTTGTAATGGAAACGGAATTTGTCGTATATAAGGAGAAAAAAAAAGAGATATTTTGTGTAAACTAGAAGAATTTAAGTGTTCATATTGCTAAATACGAAACTTTCGTAGTCGCTTTATCATGGTTGAGCCAGCATTATGTATGCATACTTTGCATATTCACACAATGTTAAAGATTTAATGTAAAATAAATGCTTACTATTATTTTAGGATTTGGTGGAGCGGCCATGGCAGCTGCCTGTGTGCTAAGCCTCACCACACGAAAACAGAATTCTTGCCATTATCTCTACACAAAACACGAGTCAGGCATGCTGGAAAGTAATTCAGAAGACAGATAAACTCGAGATGGCGGAGAAGATAGTCTCTGAGAAACCTGGAAGCATTTTTACAATATTTTAAAGTACAATTGAGTTGCGCATTTATCTCAGACTGTTACAATGTATGCTGACCTCATTATAGCAAGCTAAAGTTTTATGTTAACACGCTTATTGGCTCGAGGATATGCTAAAAGAGCACGCACTTGTCCATGCATGGAATTGAGAATGTGGGGAGAAAAACCAGGGGTTAGGGAAAAAACAAAACATAGAAGTCGTTGGGGCTGGAGTGGCGCCAGAACTTCCATTCATACGGTACGTGTAGAAGGAGAGAACTGCGTGTGGGGGTGCAGATATAAAGCTTGTAAACATGGCAATAACTGAAGACGAGTATATGAAAAACAAACACGTAAAATGTATCTTACGTTTAACAAACACGGTCATTGAAACACAAAATGGCAGGAAGAAAAACAATTACAGTTATTAACTAAATGCATTCAGCAAGAGGTGTCTTCACAGCGTTAGATTTTACAGTTAGCTAATAATGTTCCCTTTCATCACAAAGTCATGTTCATGCACGCCTGCCGGGTGCGACTATAGTTCGGCTGAGAACTTCACACATTTTTCCTCTAAGATAAAAATTAACATTATTCTACAACCTACCAATTTCAGTATCTTGAGATTTCCTGATGAAAATGGTGTACACGCTTTCCATATTCATGAATTTTGACATATGAGAATCCCACATTCTCTGGGTGTTGCCATGTTTATCAAAATCCGTCTTTCTTGATTAGATAATTCGAAAGAAACTACACCAAAGTTTCAACCTGCGCGAATATTCATTATGCAATTTCCTCATCTTTCATTGTTCCTATTTTCCGTCCAACCATTGTCCTCAGTATTTCATTGTTATGTGAACACAGTTCCTGTCTGTCTTACAATGGTAGCCCAGCTTAATCCCCGCACAATAAGAAACAAACCTATAGTTTTGTATATTTCTATAATTGGTTTCGCAGATAGAAGACGGGAAGAACAGCTATTATGAACTAAATTTAATTTTTAGAGAAAGATTAGAAAACAACATTTACGGCTGCTGAAAGTATGTTTATCTCTGATTAACTGAATGATTTCAGTTCCAGTCTTCATATCTTCTACACCGTTCGGAAGATGCTTCTAGTCTTGCTTTCATGTTATTTGACTTCGCAGACGAAACACTGGGTTGCAGTCGATTTACGAATCAGTAAACTATTAAATCGCCATTCCAAAAACATGAGGTGAAGAAAACGAGACATGCATTGAGTAATTTTACTTAATTTTACGTAACCTGTTCGCATTTGACATTCGGCGGACCGTACATCGTGACATATTCTTATAATGAAAGCCAGTGAGATGCGCTATTTCTCAAGTTTATTTGATGAAGTAATCTACATGTTTCGGACAGTGGACATGGCCGAAACCTGTAGAGTACTTTATGAAATAAATTTGAGAAATAGTCCATCTCGTTGGCTTTCATTGTAAGAATAATCTTCACATTATTAGCTGCCAGTCTGGGTTAATCTGGCCATTTTAAGGGCCGTGCAGTTTCGTTCTACGAAACTCTAGTGTGGCCAAAGAAAGCATTGGTTATACAAGGAAATAGAGTGTTTTTAACCTTTAGATATTTGTATCGTAACTCGTTTTGAATGTTTATGTCTTAACAGACAAATTTAGACCTTGTCTGAAAGTAAAGCGCTGGATAAACAAGGCCAAGAATCTAAGAAATAAGGAGCAACTGGACAACCGACAAATTTTTATAATATTTACATTCATGAATTTGAAAGTATATTTTTATTTTCTTCTTCCTTCTCCTTCTTCTTCTTCTTCTTCTTCTTCTTCTTCTTTTTCTTCTTCTGGCATTACAGTCTTTGGTGGACCTTAGCCTCTTATCAAAGTTTCTTCACAGCTGGATAATTGTTATCTTACTGTCTACAAAACTCATTCTCATAAGTACAAAATTAGCTTACATGAAATGAAGAAATCGCAGACTGCATGCGATGTGCAAAAGAGGTCTTCGTTAAACACCTGAGAGCAACTGGCCACTTTAAAACATAGGCGCCGATGGGAACATAGCACCAAAGTTTCTCTCATAATTGGGTGCTGACTTGTGGACTGAAACCAGCTACCGCAGAACTGCGACCACAGAGGCATACTTAAGAACATGTTGACGACTTTCCGGTATTTATGCAATGAATTGGCCAAATGAGAGACCATTGACTTTCTAGGAGGGACTCATTATCCGTACGACATGTTTTCATGACTGGCAGATTTGACAAATATTTTTCTCCTGTGGGTAGCTCACACGTCGTGAAAATTGCGTTCTCGAAATACTGGCCACATCTCTGTTTCTGACTGACTGTGTTTAGATTTAACACAAACAAATGAATCGCCTACAATTAATCCAGACTCGAATTCCAGGCTAGTTTCAATACAACGGCTCGTTTACGTGGGGTCACTTATGGTGCCAACCGTTTCTCATTTATCACATAAAACTTAGCTAATCCTCTGATCTAAGACAGTACTTGCGCGGGTAGTTTGAGATATCGCCAGGATTTGTGTATAGCGTCCACGGTTTGACGGATGTGAAAGTGTTTCATTCAAGGACGCTGTTCTAAGGTCATATAGCGTAGGTGATAGCGGAATAAATGTGCACGTAGCATTGATGGGACAATACTGGCAGCGGCAGACCGGAGTATCTGAAGAAAACCTGTTCCGCTTCCTCATTAATTATTGGCGAATTTTCCAATTACACAAGTCGTAGGAATACAGTTTAAGTTTGTTTTTATCTGCTTTTTCGTAATTTGTTTTCGTAATTTTACTTAAGCCACGAAAATTAATTACATGCCCTCTTCCTGGAATTTCCGTGGCCACTAAATGTTAGAATTGTACGGTATTTGCTGCCTGTGCTCTTGTGTGACTTCTGTTTGAAGTCATGCGCTTTAGGTACTACGTCTGAATATGAGGGTAAAGGATCCTTGTATTTAGAGGAATGTTATTTATAGTCTAGTGGTTGCTAAACAAATATCGAAGCCCGCATATGCACCTACAGGACCTTCCAAACTGTCAAGCATGATTAAGAGATCATAAGCGAAATGCTTATTTTTGTAATTTGTAAGTCGTAACACTCTACGTCTTGTTATTTTAATATTATAGATCCATGTTCGTAAGCACAGTACACAAACAAGTCTAGGTACTTCTGTAGAAGGTACTAAGCTGACTGTATTTTCTTCGTCAAGAAGACAGGCTACGTAGAGAGCGGAGCAGTCGTTCGCTTTCAAACTTTATCCCCTCTTTAGACCTCTTTCCTCCCCAACACTTCCGCTTTTCCTCGTGGATGATTTTTAATGATCATCTTTACATAGCCTCACACAAATACAAACAAGGACCAATGTTTACAGTAGGGGTTTAAGATGTGAAAAAGTCGTCCGTGTTTGGCTGTAGCTAGCCTGTGTGAAATCTCCAAAGCTGGGAAGACTGATGGGAGAGGATAAGATGGTTTGCGAAGGACACGGCACACTTAAATCTGGATCACAGCTTTACTGACTTATTTCCCTACATTTTAATTATAAGAGATAGCCTATACCTTGCAGTATTACGGTTTAAGAGACTCTAAAAATTACTGTTACTACTCGTTTACACTTGCGAATTTAGTCATGACACGCAATATCCTACAACAAAGAGTGGACAACTAATGATGATGATTACGATGATGATGATGCTAATAATAATACTACGTTACTTCCTTGACTTTTGCAATGTTATTACTGTACTAATGAGCTGCTGGGTCAGCATGTGAAAGAAACTGGTGTATTGAAATTGATTATATTTTAAATATTTTTATTGTTAATGCATAATAAAATATATATTTAAAATTGCTTGGTAAAACAGTTTAAGATATGAATGGGTATCATTGTTAAGTGTCATATACAAGTTTACGAATAATAAAAAACTCCGTGGCCTTAGTCCGCACGCGAACTATACCGACAGAGCGGCCGCCGCCGGTCGGCGAAGTTAGTGCCAACTTTTGCGGATAAATATTCGTAAATTCCAGTTTAGGTCCTTTGTAAAGCAAGGCTCGTACTGGATTGTTCAGAGCCAAATATGAATTTAAAATTATTCGTACAAGCAAATGCATAAGAATTTGTTGTCGCAATTATGAACAGTTGACATAAATTGGAATATGTTTGTAGTATTTAGATTTGGCTAATTGACATCAAAACATTGGCATGAAGATAGTTGCTGAGTCAACTGGCTATTCCTAGGTCCCAGTGGGAACTTTTCAAAATGTGTTTTCAAGGTGTCGACTAAAGAAGTACGTAATTCCTTGACCTGCAAGTTATCAAAGAAAATGCGATGAAATGGACTTGGATTTGATTGCGACGAATGTTACGTAATCCTATAATATAAGAACAAGAAATTTCTGTACTCAACTACAATAATTCTGCCAAGTAACCCTGACATCCGATTGTTATTATTAATGTTCTTGTGTTTTTCCTCAGTTATCAGAAGCTAACATGAAACCATTATACGTAAGATTGATTCTTTCTCAGTTCTTTCATTGCAGCGTGTCAAACGTTCACCTAATTTAAAATAGAATATTTTTTTAAATTTTGAAATGTGTCCAAGTCCTAAGAAATTGAGCACAGATTATTTTTACAACAGTTGTGAAGTTTCGGCTTTCTAAATGTTATTTATTTTTCAAAATACAAATGCATGGACGGCAGAATATTTTATGTACTGGACTAATTCAGCGGGAAAAAGCGAAACGTTTGCTCCAACATATCTTCCACAATGTATAATCGTGTAGTTGGATCCAATAATGCTATATCTGCTGGATTCAAGAAACGAATCTTTATTTTATACGAAGAAATATATATTTCTCGTCACCAATTTTTCTGGCCCCAGTTATGTGAGATTACGAAAAATGTAAACGAATTTTAAAATAAAGTATACTGGATAAAAGGGAAATGGACAGAAGGGCAGGTCACACGGAAATGTGTGACTTTTGCTCTAATTGTAATAGTGAATTGTACTATATACTTGTCTATCACCTCTAGAATTTGATAAAAATAAGCAATTTTAAACTTCATTGTTTTGCAGCTTTGTGATCACAGCACATTCTTCGAAGTTTGGTTACTGCATTCAGTACGGATACTGCAAAGCCTATTCCTCAAATCTGACGTTCAGGTTACCGTGAATCCTGATAAATTCTTATAATAAAACCAACTAGATGCACTAATTTCTCAAATTTATTTTTGGAGTAAAACTCTACATGTTTCGGGTAGTTCCTCTGTCCATCGTCAGGAGTTTTTCACTGTACACACAGCAATGGCATATGTCACATAGATTTTCTGACAGCTTGCGAGCAGGAGCAAGATGGACGTCCTGATCCTGCTCGCAAGCTGTCAGCAAACTTAAAAATTAAATTTGAGGAATTAGTGCATCTAATTGTTTTTATTATAAGACTTTACATCACTCCACAATATTATATTCTTTACTAACATTTTGGAGAAAAGAAAGTTTTCCTGATTTTATACATAAACTTATTGAATGCAAAGAATTAAAATAAGTATTAAATGTCGTTCTTATAGCAGTTTATACTATATATTTGCTATTGTTAGAAGGGCAACAACCAGACGCCCTGTCCTTCAGTTAGACAGTGGTCCAATTTTCTCTAATGGCAACAGCAAATTCAGTAAGTTAGCAGTTATCTGACGAATAGGAAAGAAAGTACCATGAAAATTTCCCTATGAGTACAATGGAAATAAATGTAGAACAAACCCAGACTCACATTTGAAAAGCAAATATTTCTTGAGTTATTCAAGAAATTCGCGTATTTTATAGGGTCTGAATGCTTATTACCCTACGTAAAAGTTAGTGTCTTGTTTCCCTGTACCGCGCAAAATAAATAGATCTACTATCTCTTATCCTACATATTTAACTTCTATTTCAAAATCATCCTCCAATCTAAATCTGGGTCACATGAACGATGAAATGATGAAATTGAAAATAATTCGATGGAAATTATCGTAATATAGGAAGAGTGTCATCCCCGTTGTGTGTGTGAAATTTGGAAAATTTTTTGTAGTCAAACACAACTGTGTCACATGAGGTGTATTTAATGACTATATAATGGACAACTACATGTTTCCAAGGATCGTAATCTAATCGCGTACCGCGTCGGAATTTGTTGAGGAAGTAATCTAGAAAATCATATAAAAGTGAAAGGAAAGTCGGTGCCCGGTCAAGACACTCATGGTGCAATTTCGCATGTATTACGGCTGGAACAAATTTCTCGGTTACATTCCCTTTTTCAGTACCGTGTTCTTTATTCTAATATTAATGGCCAGACGTGCTCGTATGCTTGAACATCTCTGCGAGAAGAAATGTCTGCTTTATGGATGTCAGTTTCTAAAAGTTCTAATGTTTCACATGAAACAAGGTTGAGTGTTCTACTAACTTAACCTTAGGCATTTGGCAAGAAATGCAGCAATAGTTAATATGTAAGGAATCACAATTAACACCGGGCCTCCAAATAAGTCACCGTATCACAGTACACTACCCTATGTATATTCATTCTTTTCTGTAATATGTACAAAATGATCTGCTACTGAATAGATCGACATATCGACGATCTGGCAAATGAAAATCTCTCTTGTCATTGCCTGTAACTGAGCACTGTCAGGCCTGCTGTTGAACTACATCATACTCTACTTCAACACCGGATTGTTCTGAAGGTGAAATAGAATAATTTTTTCATAACCTAAATGCCAAATGTCAAAATATACTGACCTCAAGTCGTCGACCAAAATCGTAGAAAAGAAAGATGTATAACATTCATCATCATTATTCAAGGTTTAGAGCTATGCACCGTTACGTCTCCTTTGGGTAATCAATTTTAATCCACCGCTATGTGAGTTTGTCTCTCTCTATTTCTCTCTCTCACTCTCACTCTAACACTGTTGTTTTGTACTTCAAAATTTTCTACTGTAGTCTTTCTATGTCGGCATTTACAGCTGTCTTTTGGGAATTGGGAATTTGTGGGCCAATCTCGTGGAAATTCCAACTTCAGATCACTTCTTAGAATTACATTTGTCCATACGTTGATCAAAACAACTGCTCTGTTTAAAACGTGCTGTTTTTCTAAATCCTTGACCTTGCGATTTGTGATTTTGAATCCCACTCGGAAAACGTGCAAGTGTTTGCATGTTTTGTGTTTCATTTTTTCTTATGAAGTTATCATATATCGCGACTGGCTTACCTCTCCTCAAAGAATCCCTAACAGATATATAGAAAGAAATTTAAAAAACACGTAGAAAAAGGTGTCGTAGTCTACTTAGTTCTTCAATACTATCTAGCTCGATAGATATTTATCTATTTACCAAGATACAAGTCTTATCTCCGTATCCATTCCACTAATATTTAGTGTATGTATTGTATGTATAGATCACGATCTAGAAGTCAGTAAAGTGTAAGGGTAACATTTAAGAATCTTGTTCGATAAGTATTCAATTCGAATCCCGTCCGGACTACCAGCTGTTCTGTTGTGAATAGGAATTTCCTCATTGTATCCAGAAGAATAGTGCAAAGTGTCGTGATAGAGTGCTCTCAAGCCCTTATTTAATTCAATTTCTATTTCACTCGAAGCTCTATAATCACAAAATTAACTTTTCTATTTCAAGCAGCACAACCAAATGATCTACAAATCAATATGCAAGTAATGAACTACTATTGTTTTATATAGTGTTTCTGTTTTTATTTCACTGTGTGGTTCAATGAAGTCAGAGAAATGCTAAAAGTGGAAGAATTCAGAATCTGTGCCCATTTCATTAAAGATTTTAACCCATTGAATATTTTATACGAGAAACTCTTAGCAATTTATTTATTTATTAATAATTCTGTTAAGGAATGTGTTTTCCCAAAATACTGTAAGTTTGAATCTTCTCTTTTAAAACTTTCCAAATAATTTAATTCTATTGTAAATTACAGCATAAGGTAGAGTTTGTAATTATATTCTGTAGTTTCTCTTTTATATTCACGGTAATGATGCAAAAGTACAGATGCTTATAAAAAACTTTACCTCATACTTGTTTTCACAGCTTCACCTTATATACACAAGGAGAGAAAATACTCTTAACGTACATTTAGATTTCGATTAAATAATCTTTCTTACAATTTACAACTATCTTCTATAATTCTATCCTTACATCTTTGTCTTTGCAGGTTCTTTGATTAATGAAAGGTGGAAAATTTGCCCGTGCGAAGTACATACTTATGAAGGCCTACAGAAGTAGTTATTGTTTAAGTTGTTGATATTTGTCACGTCTTAAATAGATATGAGAAGTTATTTGTATTATTCCATAGCTTAAACTTTTGACGCCTAATGTCAACTATAGTGGTCGTACTGCACCGCTAACCTCTAAAGTTGCATTTTTATATTTATTTACAAATATAGGTACTGAATATTTTAAACATGGTATATACTCTCCGTTTTTTCTCTTCAAAATGCAGTTTTTTCATAATTCTAACGTATTTGGTTCCTGTATTATTCACATTTTATATACACGGTGTGCTAAAATTAAAAAAATAATTCCGGCGCCAAAATGTTAATGATCTGTGAAGGGAAATAAGTTGCTTATAAAATATATGTGCAATAATTTTTTTAGAAAGATTTTAAATTAATTTTATAAAACAATTCACGTGTGGCGTGGTTTCAGCTCCTGTTGTGACAGTGACTTTTTGTGCTTGGTAATGATTACGGGTGATATGAAAACTTACAAACACTTACGACATATTCACAGAAAACTGTGTATCAGAAGTAAAGTTCGTTAATGCAAATCTGAAAAATATAGTATCAGCAGGGTTACATATCAGATTGTCGAGCTCTGAAGTTTTCTGTTTGAAGTTTTCTGATAAGGTAAATACAACGACTCCATTATAATTTCAGACCTTTCATTGGTTGGATGTAGCAACAAATTTCTGCTCCATGCTTTAAAGATTAAAAGAAATGGAATCTCCACATTTTTAACTCGAGCATCTGATACTAGTGTCGAAATGGAGAGAAGAAGTGCGAGAAATATGAAGGAAGAACAGGAGAAAAAAATTATTAGAAGAAAAAGGAGAAGATATCTTTATTTCTAAGATATAGCTTAGTAGTTGTAGTGACTAGGCTAATGGAAGTAAGACTGAGGAATTTTGTTTCGATTCGCGACGAGGGACTAAACATTACCTTTCTGCTGGGTAACTGGACCGGCCCTTGGGGTTACCTAGCTTAGTATCTAATGGATTCTGGGGTCCACTGAGACTCCTATTCAGTGGGTATCTGTGACTACTTTTCCAGGAGTGTGCTTAGGAGAATCGGCTGGAACTCGAAGCTAACCTCTTACGTCTACTTAGTGACCAGGTCAAGAATGTTTTCAGATGTATTTAATCTCCCAAATGTGCCTTAATTTTCCAGTACTGAATTAAGGAAAGGGACAATTTTACGTTTAACTTACCTTCATATAAGCAGGTCCGTAAAATGTAGAAAGAACATTTTCTTGTAACACCAGCAGAGTTCAATAAAACACGACACCAAAAATATAATAATAATAATAGTAGTAGTGATAATAATAATAATAATAATAATAATAGTGTTTGTTTATATGAAAGCTTAATATAGTTTCAAGGGTAGGAAGAAATTTTTCTAACAGTGTAAATTTTAGTTTAAGTTTAGTTTAAATTTTGTGCATAATAATAAGAGCTTCGTCATATGTTATTAATGAGTATGTAGAAAACAATTTGTAGGCAAGAAACTGGAATAGCAGTTGAATAAAATATTGAAAATTTGCAGAGAAATATCTGAACAAGCTGAAACGCAATTGTATGCTGGAAGAAAATGAGCGTCGAGAAAC
>Ga0131853_10016496_pt1 | contig 13479 bp, 14 predicted proteins | sample TergutLab28metaG_FD_92764 | JGI IMG/M metagenome (GOLD analysis project Ga0131853, IMG submission 92764) | Labiotermes labralis P1 segment gut microbial communities from Petit-Saut dam, French Guiana - Lab288 P1 (version 2) (version 2) | ecosystem: Host-associated > Arthropoda: Insects >... | reverse complement strand
GCAGCAAATACTGGCGGAAGGGTTGGCAAAGATAATTTTAATCGGCGATACGGCTAAAATCGAAGCCGCTGCAAAAGGTTGTAGCGCCAATATTTCTGGTGCAACAATTATCGACCCTGCCACATATGGCGAAATTTCTGCATTAACCACCAAGCTTTACGCTCTTCGTAAAGACAAGGGGATGACCGAAGAACAAGCACAAAAGCTTGTTGCAGAAAATCCGCTTTATTTGGGCTGTATGCTGGTAAAAGACGGTATTGCAGACGGTATGGTTGCAGGCGCGGTTTACAGTACGGGGGACGTTTTGCGTCCGGCAATGCAAATTATCAAAACTGCCCCTGGTGTATCTATGGTTTCGTCATTCTTTGTTATGGTTGTGCCTAGCTGCGAATACGGCAGCAGCGGCGTTTTTCTTTTCTCCGATTGCGGTTTAGTGCAAAATCCGGACTCCGCACAGCTCGCAACCATTGCAGAAAGTTCTGCAAAATCATATGAGACCCTTATGGGCGAAGAGCCTGTTGTTGCACTTCTCTCACATTCCACAAAATGCAGCGCAAGACACGCAGATGTAGACAAAGTTATAGAGGCAGTGCGCATTCTAAAAGAAAGATCACCAAACCTAAAAGCTGACGGCGAGTTCCAGCTAGATGCCGCAATTGTACCGGCAATAGGTGCGGCAAAAGCCCCGGGCAATGAAGTTGCAGGCAATGCGAACGTCCTTATTTTTCCGGATTTAGATTCCGGCAATATTGCCTATAAATTGGTGGAACGTCTAGCGAAAGCCAACGCTTACGGCCCTGTGACACAAGGCATTGCAAAACCTGTAAACGACCTCTCCCGCGGCTGTTCTGCGGAGGATATTGTGGGCGTAGTGGCCATTACCGCCGTTCAGGCGCAATAAATTCAACATTTAATTAAAAGGAGCATAAAAAAATGAATGTACTGGTAATCAACGCAGGTTCATCTTCTCTAAAGTACCAACTCTTGGACATGACCACCGAAGCTGTCTTGGCAAAAGGCATCTGCGAACGCATTGGTATTGACGGCAAACTGGTTCACGAGTCCCCAAAGGGCAAACATACGGCAGACCACGCAATGCCGGATCACGCCGCTGCAATGGCAATTGTTATCGAGTCGCTTCTTGATGCAAACCACGGCGTAATCAAATCCAAGGATGAAATTAACGCAATTGGGCACCGCGTGGTACATGGCGGGGAAACATTTACAGGTTCTGTGCTAATCACCGCTGAAATCGAAAAAGCACTTGAAGATTGCAGCGACCTTGCGCCACTACACAACCCTCCAAACCTCACAGGCATCCGCGCATGCAGGCAACACATGCCAAATGTACCGCAAGTAGGCGTTTTCGATACCGCGTTCCACCAAACCATGCCTGCAAAAGCGTATTTGTATGCAATTCCATACGAACTTTATGACAAGCATAAAATCCGCAAATACGGCTTCCACGGCACCAGCCACAGATATGTATCCGCACAAGCGGCAGAACTGCTAAACCGCCCGCCAGAATTTTTGAAAATTGTCACATGTCACCTGGGTAACGGCGCAAGCGTTTGTGCTGTAGACGGCGGAAAGTCTGTAGATACATCCATGGGTTTAACCCCGCTGGAAGGCCTTGCAATGGGTACACGCAGCGGCGATTTAGACCCCGCCGTTATCGCATTTATTATGGAAAAAGAGGGCCTGACAGCACAAGAAGTTGGAGATATTTTAAACAAAAAATCCGGTATGCTTGGGCTTAGCGGCGTTTCCAGCGACTTCCGCGACTTAGACTCTGCCGCAAGAGAGGGCAACCAGCGCGCTATTGATGCACTGGATGTATTCGCATATCGTGTTGCCGGTTATGTAGGGCGTTATGCCGCCGCCATGAATGGTCTAGATGCCGTGGTTTTCACCGCAGGTATCGGCGAAAACGACACTGCAATCCGCGAAAAAGTTTGCGCATACTTGACATGGATGGGCGTTGAAATTAACCCTGAACTAAATGGAAAACGCGGACAAGCGCTTGATGTTTCTACGGATGGGGCGAAGGTGCGCACACTGGTAATTCCAACCAATGAAGAATTGGTTATTGCGCGGGATACAAAAACAATACTTGGATAGAGGTAAATAAAATGCTAGTAAACGCGAAACAAATGCTGCAAAAAGCCGTAGAGGGTAACTACGCCGTGGCGCAAATAAACATCAACAATTTGGAATGGACAAAAGTTGCATTATTAACCGCGCAAGCGCAAAACAGCCCTATAATTTTGGGCGTATCTGCCGGTGCGGCAAAGTATATGGGCGGGTTTAGTGTCGTTTCGGCAATGGTTGCCGCCATGGACAAAAGTTTGGGTATAACCGTGCCCGTGGCACTTCACCTGGACCATGGCAAATACGAAGAATGCCTGCAGTGTATCGAAGCCGGATTCACCAGCATCATGTTCGACGGGAGCCATCTACCCTTTGAAGAAAACGTGGCAAAAACCACAGAAATGATTGCACTTGCCCACAAAAACAATATGTCAATTGAAGCAGAAGTTGGCTCAATTGGCGGCGAAGAGGACGGCGTTGTAGGAGCCGGAGACATTGCCGACCCCGCTGAATGTGCGGCAATTGCCAAACTGGGTGTAGACTTCCTTGCCGCCGGAATTGGCAATATCCACGGCTCGTACCCGGCTAACTGGACAGGGCTGGATTTCGATGTTTTAGAAAAGGTTTCTCAGGTTACGGGTGGTATTCCGCTGGTTTTACACGGCGGGACAGGCATCCCAGATGATATGATCAAAAAATCTATATCACTTGGTGTTGCAAAGATTAACGTTAATACAGAGTGTCAATTGGCTTTTGCCGCCGCAGTCCGCGGATATATCGAAGCCGGTAAAGACAAAGAGGGTAAGGGTTTTGACCCACGCAAACTCCTTGCACCCGGTGTAGATGCCATCAAGAAAACAATTGAAGAAAAATTTGAACTGTTCGGGTCGGTTGGTAAAGCGTAAAAACGGGCAGCGCCCTATTGTAAAAAAGAACCGCCCACTGGGGGAACGGTTCTTTTTTTATATACTATTGCAAGAATTCTGCAGCTTTACAGCCTATAGAGATGATTGGCCACTAGCCATTTGTCTTTCTTGGGCTTCGATCATTTTCTTAACCATTTGGCCACCAACTGATCCATTTTGGTAAGAAGTCAAGTTACCGTTATAACCTTTTGTCAAAGGCACACCAATTTCGCTAGCTACCTCATATTTGAAAGCATCAAGTGCTGCTTTAGCTTCAGGTACTGCGTTTCTGTTTTTAGACACAACTATTCACTCCCCTCGTTGTTAATATACATAACAATCTTGTGACTGTTACGAGGTTAGTATGAGCAAGAAAATGAATTGTATGCTGGTAAATTTATTCTTTTACTCTGCCAAGATATTCCCCTGTGCGCGTGTCAATTTTAATTACCTCGCCAATGTTTACAAATAGCGGCACTTTAACAACTGCGCCTGTTTCGACAGTGGCAGGTTTTGTCGCGCCTTGTGCTGTATTGCCAGCAAAGCCGGGCTCGGTTTCGGTTACCGCAAGTTCTACAAATGTTGGCGGCTCTACACCAAAAATACGTCCGTTATGCTGCAAAACTTTTACGACTTCGTTCTCTTTTACATAAGTCATGGTTTCTGCAACGTCAGATGCGTTAATTTCAAGCTGCTCGAATGTTTCGTTGTCCATAAAATAGTACAACAAACCATCATTATACAGATACTGTAAATCCCTGCGGTCTATGTGCGCGCGAGGCATTTTTTCCGTAGGACGGAATGTTTGCTCTATTACTGCACCTGTTTCCAAATTTTTTAGTGTAGAACGCACAAATGCCGCGCCCTTCCCCGGTTTTACGTGCTGGAAGTCGGTAATTGTAAAAATGCCGCCATCCCATTCAATTGTAATACCATTTCTAAACTCTCCTGCTGAAATCATAAATTGCCTCCTAAGTTTTAGATCCTTCTCCAGTTACGAATATCAGCACGTCCTCCACTTGGAACGACGGTGATGTCTTGTAAAAATACTCCATTAGATAATGTAACGGTAACTCCACGCGATGGTGTGCCACGCGGCAAAAAATCGAACTGTGGCGGCAAATTTCCACTTATAGAATACAAGGAAACGCCGTCGCGTAAATAAACAGTACGAATAATTTCATTTGAGCCAACCAGACTTATAGTATAGCGATTATTTTCCAATTCAAACGTAATTCTATACCGTTGGCCTTCTGCAATCGACCTTCGCTGCACATACCGTATATCGGCCTGTAATGCAAGCGATGCATTTTCTAATGCACGGTTAGCATTACCTTGTGTCGATACAAAAACACCTGCAGACACTATGGCTATGATGCCTAAAACCAATACCAGCTCCATCAAAGTAAAGCCGCTTCTTGTTTTTATCATGGCATTTTATTGGCTTTATCCAACGTTTTAAAATAATTGCGCAGCATGAAACGTTCTATATGCCGCTTGAACCGGACAAAAAAGAAGTCTTTTTCAGTAATTGGCTTAACTAAAATTGTACAAATGCCTGCGTTTTTGCCGCCCCATACATCTGACAGCAACTGATCTCCGATAATGACCGTTTCAGAACGGTTTGTGCCCATCAATTTCATTGCCTTTTTTATCCCGCGGGTAAATGGTTTTAACCCGTTAGCAATTCCCTTTAACTTCATACCTTCATTGAATTGCTTTAGCCTATTGGGGGTATTGTTCGTAAGTAGACAAACCTGAAAACCCATCTTTTCCAAGCGTTTCATTAGTGCAACAATTTTAGCAGGGGGAAGTTTTTCATGAAAAGGCGTGAGCGTGTTGTCCAAGTCAAAAATTAACCCGCGTATGTTTTTCTCCCATAGCGCTTTGTACGGTATCATGAACACAGATTCGTAATAATAGTCAGGTGTAAGCATAAAACACCTCCTTGTACTATTCTCATTTGAAATAGTATTAATTTGCTGCACGCATCAACTCTACCATTGTAAGCGTATAATCGTCAAGACAATTTATGAGGATATTGTCATCAGAAAATTTCAAATGACCAAGGACAGAGGATATTTCTGCAAAATTGCTTGAACCAGAAAAATTTGAGATACGCAAAAAATCGAAAAAATATTGTTGAATATGCGCTGAAAGCTGGATATCAAATATCGCATTTAGATGAGGTGAAATGCCTACATTTGTGTCTATCTCTCCCGCTGCCCAAACATTTCCGGTAAAGTTAACATTATAAAAAGCAACATCACCTTGGGATACGATTATGCCATACAGGTTAGTATTTGAAGTATCATTGGTGGTTATGCGCAAACTATTACTGGTGTGAATAATTACCACCGGCGAAGTAATTCCCGAAATATCTAAATGGGCGTCGTCATCCGTAATTATCATCAACGCATTTTCATATTCAGCAGCATACTCCAGGATATGTAATAGCGATAAGTCAACAATACTCCCAATATTTGCATTTTGATAGGCGGCAATAATAAAATATTCTGGAATATAACGCCAAGCAAATTTTGGTAAAAACATGCAATCGCAGTTTCCAAAAAACCAAACAATACCGGCTTCTACAAGCGCCGGGTGGCTTCGCACTTCGTTTGTATATTTTATTATACTGGTATTAACAGCAAACCTCTGACCTCCAGTTGATACTATTGTTGCAGCTTGATAGCGGTCTTCCACGATATACCCGCCAGGCATAACAAAACCTACATTCATACCCCAAATACGCCTATAATTTAAACCATAAGGCGAAAAATATGCCTGTAAATTTGCAATAGCAAAAGGAGCCGCTTCCTCGATAAAAATATCACGTGCCATAACCTGAAATTGGCGATTGTAGTACACAATATTGCTATCTAAATCTTCAAAAACCCGATCTTGTACCAATTCGCGAATAAGTTCACGATTTGTATCTACTCCTTGCCTAAGCAAAAAAAGAGCCTGCTCGTTACCTGCTACTGCTAAATCATATAATCCTGTAAAATAACGATAACGTGCCGTCATTCGCCTGCTTGAAGCTGTTATTATTAACGAAACAGAGGCTAACATAAGTATAACCAATGCAACCATTATAACCATAATATATGCATTGCCTTTTTGCGACTTATTCATGCTACTCCTCCGCATTTAGCCCTCTAGAAAATTGCCATTTCCTATAGTACCAATTGCCCGCCCTGTCATGTTGCCGTATTCATTCCATGTTACAACAACTATCGTATACTTATGGGCAGGTGCAAGTCCGCTTACAATGGATACATCCATACTTGGCGCACCATATGTGCTAAAATAATTTTTATCTTCTCCAAAAATCCAAACGCTATAAAGATCTATGTCGCTATCACTTGTATAATCTAACACCATAGCTTTTGGGTCGTTACCATCCCAAATCGCATCACGCGCCACAAGCATAATTCTTTGTGCGTTAAGATGCCCTTCGTAGTATGTTTTGGCAAATTCCATATTGCGCCCCGCATGCAATAAAGACGGCAGCACCGCCACCAGCATGATAGAGAACAATGAAAGCGCAATCAAAATTTCCATATAAGAGAAACCGCCGCGTAGCTTACTCTTCATCCAGACTCACCCGAATGCGCAATTCATAGCCAAACATCCCGTTTTCCAGCAATACCATACGGCCTAATTGCACAGTTTCAAAAAATTCGGAATCCAGGAGGTATTGCCTATGAACCTCGACATCTTCAAGATTAGCGACTTCACCCTCAACCAAAATTTCTTGTCTCCTGTAATTAACCCGCATAAGTATCGCATCTTCCGGCAAGGTATCTACAATAGTTTCGAACCATGATGTACTAAACCTTACCGGAAAGTTTTCCGTGTAAAATTCATTAAAACTTATCGTCATTGCTTGTGCGGCATCAAGCTCCAAAACGGCATCGATAATCCTGCCGTCAAAGTTTGCAATGCGATAGGTCAGGTCTTGAGAACGAATAACAAGCCGCCGTTCCTGTACATTAAAATGCAACAAGATAGTTGCCATACATAAAAGTATGGCAACCTGTATAACAATCAACACATTCCTAATCTTGCGCAATTTACTGTGTTGCTGCATCTGATAGGGCAAGAGATTTATTTTTTTCATGGTGTTTCAGGCTTTACCCAGTTAAGTTTCTGCACCTGCCTTGCTCTTGCAATTCCCAAGGCGCAGCTTGGCAAATCTTCTGTAATAGTGGAACCTGCGGCAACAAACGCGCCGTCGCCTAACTTGACCGGTGCTACCAAATTTGAATTACTGCCAACAAACACATGATCTCCTATAGTTGTACGGTGTTTGCGTTTGCCATCATAGTTGGCAGTTATTACACCACAGCCAATGTTAACTCCCCGTCCAACATCTGCGTCTCCAATGTATGCAAGATGCGCTACACTTGTTTTGTCGCTTATATTAGAATTTTTAACCTCTACAAAACTGCCTACTTTACATTCATTGCCAATACTAGCATTGGGGCGTAAATATGCATATGGCCCAACTTCCGTTTTTTCACCAATTGTTGCATCAATCGCCACACTTTGACGTACATGTGCCCCGGCTCCAACAACTGTGTTTTTCAAATGAGAATTAGCACCAATAATCGCATCTGCACCAATCTTGCAATTTCCTTCCAGAATAACATTTGGATAAATTACCACACCCGCTTCTATTTCCACAGTATCTTCTATATACGCTGTAGACGGGTCTATCATACGTACGCCATTTCGCATATGTGCAGAGTTTATGCAATCGCGCGCATCCTTGGTCATTTCAACCAAGTTATTTTGATTCTCTTTCATACCAACCTCCAAAAATATGAGAACATAATAGGCTTCTCCAGAGAAGTCTCACAATTAATAGTTATATCCACATAATATACATCTGAATCAAAACGGTCAACAGCCCCATTTAGATTTTTTCTAATGATACTGTTAATCACTATGGCCATTTTTGTAAATAAATGGCTAACTGGGCACTGTTTTTATGTAAATTTGGGTTCCTTGTAACCCCATATATTAATTTGCTATGAAAAATGTTTGCAAAAATATTAACAAAGTGTTAAAATTCCTACCGCCAATGTTAAAACTTATCTATACGACGTTTTGGGAGGAAGTGTGAAAGAAGCGAACCTCAGCTTCTTTCATCAGAATATTTGTGCCTTCCGCAAGGAGGGCTTTGCCCGACTGAAAGGAATGGAATCAAAAATGAGAAAGATAAAAACCATCGCTTTCATTGTTTTAACGCTTGCGGCCACGCTTGCCTTACAGCTAGGAACGATTAACTTTATTACAGCAGACTCCGGTTTAAATCAAGTTACAGTACAAAGCGACGGCATGTCCCATGAAATACTTACCGGCGCAAAAACTGTTACGGGACTCATGCACGAAATCGGATTAACATTATACGACTTCGACAGAATAAGCCACGCACAAGAAACGCCAATATGGAATGGCATGACCATATCCATAGAAAGAGCAATACATTTTAGCACACAAATCGATGATGAAATTGTACTTACACAAACGACTTGGCCAAACACCAGAGTAGAACAAATTTTGATACATCTTCAAGCAGAGCAAAATTTGCCGCTAATATACCGGGGCAATTGCGAAAGACAAATTATCTGCGGCGAAACGCTTCATTTCAGCTCTTTAAGGTCACGGTTAGAAACAGAAACCAAGAATTTATCGTACGAAACACTGGAAAATAGTACACGTTATGTATGGCAAGGGCGCAGGCATATACGGCAAATTGGCTCGCCAGGCGAACTGGAAATTACCACAAAAGTAGTTTATATAGGCGGTGTAGAGCAGCACCGCGAAGTTGTATCGGAAAATATACTGGCCTATCCTATAGATGCCATTATTGACATTGGCACAGGTCAACTTGGCGCATTAGCAAATGTAAACGCGCCGGACTTCCACTATGTAAGACGGGTTCGCATGGAAGCGACAGCATATACCGCCGGGTTTTCGTGTACAGGCAGGAATCCTGGCGACCAATGGTACCGCATAACTGCTTCCGGCAGAGAGGTAGAACACGGCATTGTAGCGGTAGATAGGAATGTAATACCACTTGGTACGCGCTTATATGTTCAGGGTTATGGTTTTGCGCTTGCAGCAGATGTTGGCGGCGCAATACGCGGCAATAAAATTGATTTGTTCATGGAATGCATACAAGATGCACGCCGGTTTGGGCGCAGGCATCTGTATGTTTGGATATTGGAGTAAGAAGCTCGGAATCTAATTCCGGGCTTTATTATTTTGTGCTGAAATAAAACAGAGCAATCCGGGATAAGTAACACCCCAATTGCCATGCTATACTAGAATCACCGTACGGGAAAGAGGTGTTGCAATGAATCACAACCAAACACTGCAAGCTGTACTTGACTACATTGACGAAAATATTTCAAACGAGATAAACGCTGTCATGTTAGCGGATGTGGCCGGCTATTCCGCATATCATTTTAGCCGCATATTTACAAAGACAATTGGCACATCTGTGATGTCTTATGTAACTTGGCGCAGGCTGCAATATGCGCTATATGACTTATCTCGCGGTAAAAAAGTAATTGATGTAGCGGTGAATTACGGTTTTGAAACACATGGGGGATTTACAAAAGCGTTTGTGCATTGGTTTGGATTCCCGCCATCCCTTTGCAAACTACGCTTAACTGTAAATCCCCCCGCAAAACCAAATGTCAGTATGCTGGCAAATAAATTTTCAGGAGGAAATGCCATGAACCCCCATATCATTGAATTAACGCCCTTCGCTGTTGTCGGCTATCCAAGCCGCCATAAGTCGGAGAACATGAAAGAGAATGTCAACGCTCCTACATTTTGGGACACCATAAACTTAGACTACGGCACAATCTTAACAAAATTGCATAACACGTTCACAAAGTCAAAGCACTTTGAAATTTCCATGTGCTATGAAGTTAATGAAAGCACAGGCGAGTTTACCTATGTCTTGGGTAGAGGCATCGACAACCCAGACGACCTCGTCAACATTCAACCCGATATGACGAAAATTGATGTCGCAGGTGGCCTCTACGCTATCTTCTCGACCCCACCTGCTACTGATTCCTTTGTCCAAGCCGCACAGGAAACTTGGAACGAAATATTCCTTAACTGGCTACCCCAATCCGAATTTGAGTATGATGATACACGGCGCGACTTTTCATACCATGACGAACGCGACCACGGCTGGTATTTCGGCGGTAAGTTGCAGATAGATATTTGCATTCCTATACGCCAACGTGAAGAAGAAATACGTAAATCCCAGTTAAGAACAGGACGTTAAATTTGACCTTTCGGCAAACAAGGCGCGCTTCGTACGCACTGCCCTAAAGAAAAAAAGGGGTTGTTTTGTTAAGGAATTTTACCTTAGCAAGACAACCCCGCTTTACTATACTGTTTAATCGCATCCTTCATCCGGCGGTGGGCATACAGGAATAATTATTGGAAGGTCCCCTGCACATCCCGGCTCAATGTCACAGCCCTCACCAGGGCCATCGGCAAAGGCACTAAGGCTAAATACCATAACCAGAGCCAAAGCTAAGCCAATAAGTCTTTTTTTCATTCAACAACATCTCCTTCAAGCAATTTTTCACGAATATTACAGATAATCTCTGCCATCTTTAGCATTTTTGTTTGGAAACCGCGGCCTTTTTCTTCGTAATGCGTTTTTAGAACTTCGCAATAATCCAAAGCCGCAATGACTAAGTTTTTTTCTAACAAATGCGGTATTGTAATATCTTCGATATACCTGACAGACGAGTCTACTTTCAAATTTGTGAGATGATTCAATGATTTAAACAGAATCGAGTATGTTTCATCGTCCTTGGATAGCTCTGCTCCTTCTGCCAATAAGTCCTTACATAATAAGAACCGCTCCATTTGAATTAAGCATCGTGTTTTTTGGTAGAGAGCCTCCAGGTAATTGGGGTTTCCTTTTTCAACATAATCGAAAGCCCTATCAATGTGTTCAATGGCAGTGTTCCATTTCTTTGCCTTACGATACATATAACCTTGATTGATTAGAACCATCCCTAAATATGTTTTGTTATTATCGGATAAAGCCTTCGCGTAGCATTTATCAAATACTATTTTTGCTCTTTGCAAGTTACCTGTTCGAGTATAGTTAGTGGCAAGTAAGAAATCTATATGAAACTCTGATATGCTTTTTTGAGGGTTTGAATATAGTTGAGCAGCTTTTTCGAGATACGAAACCGAGCGAGCGATACAACCGACCCTATAATAACAAATGGCAATGTTATAGTAAAGTACTAAATTTTTCTCAAGCCCACGCTTTGTGAAGTCAAAAACTTTTAAATAATACGCTAACGCTTCATTGTTATATCCACTCTTAGCATTCCACGTCCCCTGGTTGTCGTTGTAATGATAAAGTTGAATGTCGCTTAACTCGTCCAGCCTAGTTTCAAAATCATCTAAAATATCCTTGGATGCTTTAAGGTCACCTGTGCCTATCAACATCCTGCAATCAAATAGCGAATAGAGTACATTAAGCTCCTTATCACGCGGCAGCGACTTAATAACCGACAGCTTTTTCTGCATTTCTTTCGCAACGGGCCAATCGCGCTCAATAATCACGTTATGCCATTTATATAACCGCTCCCTAAATTCTGGGCGTTCCGATTCTCGCAGGGGTGCACCTTCTACTCCCAAAGCCTTTTTTATCGCTTCCAGAAGATCATTTTCGCAGTCCCTTTTTCCAAGTTCAATTAAACTAAGATTGTTGCGGACAATAAAAACTACATTGGCCAAGGCCTCTTGCGACATGCCTGCCGCTTCTCTTAACTCTCTAATTATTATGCCTATGTGCGGCACTTCTGTTGTGCTGATTTGAACCACCTACTCTATTAAAAAAATTTCCCTGGATATAATAGTGCGTTGGCAGATATTTTGAAATTTCACCAAAAATAATTGCAAAATATTTTAGTTATTGACATTTTTAAAATATAGTTTACTACCAACAATATTACTACTTCCGATGCAAAATATCTACTCTTTATGCAATGTATTTTTTTCCATTTTACCCGCTCGCGTCTCACTAACATGAGGTGTGCCAATAAGCTAATTGCATGATATTTTGAGATTTATATGAGAATTATGCAGAAAATGTTTACATAATAAGCTATTATTTTATACATAGATTCTTTGCACTCAAGCACTTGATGCAGACCAATACAAAATTTAGGAGGTTTTATTTATGAATGTTTTACCAAACCGCCGGTCAACCCACCGCGACCTGGTACTTGACACATACCACGGCACCACGGTAGCCGACCCATACCGCTGGCTCGAAGATGATAACGCACCCGAAGTACAGCAGTGGATGAACGACCAAAACAGCGACTTCGAGCACTATATAAACACGCACAGCGTTCGCGAACAACTACGCTCACGGCTAACAGAAATATGGCATTATGAAAAAGCAAATACGCCTCGTTTTGAAGGGGGCTTTTATTATACATGGCGCAACAACGGCCTGCAAAACCAGAACATATTATACCGTTCGCCCAACCTGCACGATACCGGGGAGGTTATACTGGACCCCAATACGCTAAGCAAAGACGGTACTGTGGCTTTCACCGGCGGCTCCTATAGCCCAAGCGGAAAATATCTGGCATATCGGCTATCCGGCAGCGGGTCAGACTGGCAAACAGTCAAGGTTATCGACCTAAGCACCAAACAGGAATGCCCGGACTTGCTGCAACATTTGAAATTTAGCCATATAGCCTGGCTACCGGACGAAAGCGGCTTCTTCTACAACCGCTACCCCCAGCCCGTCGAAGAATTGGCAGTCATGAGGGGCAAGGCTCAAAATTCCTCCGTTTATTTGCATATGCTGGGCCAAGACCAAAGTATGGATAAGCTCATTTACCGGGACGCGCAAAACCCCAACTGGGATTTTAGCGTGTATATAGACGACGGCGGCAAGTGGATTTTCCTTTATGTCGGATCTGGAAGCACCCTGCGCCGGAACCAGCTATATTTCAAGCCGTTAGCTGATATAGATTCGCCCTGGCTGCCAATCGCGTCAGATTTTGTGGAGGGCGGATATAGTGTTATAGGCGTTGTTAATGATGTTGCGTATATTTCTACCCAAAACGAAGCGCCATTCGGCAAAGTTATGCGTTTGCAATTAACTGAAACGGGCGCTTTTGATTGGCAAACAGTCATACCAGAACAGGAGCAGATGTTGGAAAGCGTTACGCTGGCTAACAATCAGTTACTTACCAGTTATCTGCAGCATGCCACAGAACGCATTAAACTTTACGGCCTTAACGGCACTTTTCTAAAAGAAATCGCGTTGCCGTCTGTAGGCTCTGTGGTTGGTATTTCCGCAAAAAACAACCAAAGCGAATGCTTTATACAATTCGGCAGTTTCCTTTACCCCAACACAGTTTTGCGCTACGACTTTGAAAGTGGTCAGCTAACCACT
>Ga0131853_10016495_pt1 | contig 13480 bp, 11 predicted proteins | sample TergutLab28metaG_FD_92764 | JGI IMG/M metagenome (GOLD analysis project Ga0131853, IMG submission 92764) | Labiotermes labralis P1 segment gut microbial communities from Petit-Saut dam, French Guiana - Lab288 P1 (version 2) (version 2) | ecosystem: Host-associated > Arthropoda: Insects >... | reverse complement strand
TCTATGGCGATTTCCAAAGTTTCCAAGGCAAGATCAAGTTTTCCGCTTCCTCCCCGGTAATTTTCGATGCATAGGCTGGGGTGGCAGCATATCTGGCGCAGCCGGGTAAGCTGGGCCAAAATTTGCAACCGCCCTCCCTTCAGCGATCCTGCGGAAAGGAGTTGTTTTAACTCGCCCTTGGCTTTTAACAGATGGGCCATATATATGCGCTGCTGCTCCGGCAGCATTTCTGCAATCAGCGTGGTTTCAGTTTTGGGTGGCAGTTCGCTTAGCACATTAGTCTTCAAACGTCTCAAAATAAAGGGAGCTATCTGTTCCTTTAAACGGGAAGCTCTCTCTCTGTTGTCGTCCTTGGTGATAGGTATTTCATATAACTTAGAAAATTTGTTGGCATTATACAAATATCCCGGCATCACAAAGTCAAATAAGGACCACAGTTCGGTGAGGGTATTTTCTATGGGTGTCCCTGTAAGCGCTAAGCGATGATCCGCTTGGATGGATTTGATTACCCGGGCATTTTTAGTGGCTGGGTTTTTTATGTTTTGCGCCTCATCGGCTATTAGAAATTTATAGTGGTTTTGCTGATATATCTCCGCATCCCGCTTCATTGCATCGTATGTGGTTATAAAAACCTTGACTTCACGCGTCATAAGTATATCCAAACGTTTGTCCGGAGACCCGGCTACCACAGCGTAGCTTAAGCCGGGGGCAAACTTCTTAATTTCTGCCGCCCAGTTGTAGATTAGGGAGGTAGGTGCCACGACCAAGGCAGGCTGCTTTGAAAGGTCGCTCTCCAACAGCACCGCAAGTACTTGTAAGGTTTTGCCTAATCCCATATCATCTGCCAGTATGCCGCCAAATCCGCAGCTTATCAAGCTTTTGAGCCATCCATACCCGGTTTTTTGGTAGGGGCGCATTATTCCTTCCAGTGATACAGGTATACTGAAAGCCTTAGGCGTGCGGAAGCACTTCATTAATTTTTTGAAGGAAGGGCTTTGTGCTTCAATAACTCCTTCCAGATAAGGCGCACGGTAAAACGGAAGGGTTATACTGCCTTTTTGTACGTCTTTTTGGTCTATATCCATAACAGAAAGCGACTCGGCCATGGCGGCGGTTGTGCTGTCTGTAAGGGATAAAATGCGGCCGTCTTTTAGGCGGTGATATTTCTTTTTACTGCGGTAGCTTTCCAATGCCTCGGCCAGCTCCGCTAAGGAAAAATCAGTATTTTGCAGATTAATATCCAGCAGACGGCCTCTAAGACGTATATTGAGGCTTCCGCCATTTGCTTTTACTGTTTTTTTACGCAAGTTATCCGTTACAAATACCTCGCCTTTTTCGTAATTTTGCAGTTTCTCTATCCCGGCAGGAGAATCCCCTACAAAAGAAAAGATATGATCAGAGCCGGATAGACGAAATACCCGATTTTCTGCATCTGCTGCAAAACCTATTCCTTCAAGCAGGCGCTTTACGCTGTATTCTCCCGCGATATCACGGGGGCCGTCGTTTTCCCGGCGGTCAAAAGCGTCGTATTGCTCGTCCTTGTTTTCTTTGTCATAAGCGAAAACTATACGGCCTATTATATCGTTGCCTTCTGTGTCAAAGTACATTTTGGCCAGGAGCGGCGGACACAGGTCGTCTTTTATCAGACCCATGGTATTCAGTTTAGGCATTACGGCAGAGATGAAACGTTTGCGGGCGTAGCCTGTAAGTATTATTGGCCCTTTAGCTAGGGTATCCAATATGTGAGAAAGGAGTTTTGCTTCCGCTTTTGCCATACGGTGCAGGCAATGATTGATCAAAAAATAATTATATCTCTGCCCTTTAATAAGCTGATGCCGCAATCCTTCAGGCCCGCACAATGACAGTTCATCAGATCCGTTTACTATTTTCAGCTCAATTTCAGGAGTACCGGTGCTGAGACGCAGGAGGCCCGGTTCTTCAGCCGTTGAAAAAAAATCGGCGTCCCAATCTATGGCAGAATGCCCGCACATATCATAGAAGGTATCCATATTTCGCCGGGACAGGGGAAGCTCACGGCTGTCTTCTTTGCCGGCATGAGGGAAATGGCGGGAAATACGCTTCACCATCTCGTCATAAACTGCCTCTTCCTGCTTTAGGAAGTTTAGCCAGCGGCGGCCGGAAATGGTAAATGAAGAAAAATCATGATTAAACTCCAGACCGTTGCCGTAACGCACAGTAGACCCCAGTTTGACCGCACGCAAAAATTTTGTGAGGCTCTTAATAGTGTACATGCGGGAATAACCTACATAAAAAGTCAAATAAGCATCACCATTTCCCCGGCAGTGGAAACGCGGCTTTAACTTTGCCTTGTTTTCTGATTTTATGGATATATCCAGATTGTTGTCTATTTCCTGCAAAATCAATTTCTCAAGAACGTCGGTAAAAGTTTCCTGGTCCTGGCTTTTTGCGCCGGAAAGTCCGGTGCCGTCGGAAGGCGTACGGCCATCTGACAGCGCAAACAGTACCGCTACCACATGCTTACAGCCCCCATGCCATATACTTTGGCTTGCACAGCTGCAATTATAGTGACCAAGCTCACCGGTTGCATCAAACTGTAAGGAAACATCGTAATTACGGTAATTACCTTTTACTGCGGCCTTTATTACAGTGGAGTCGTTTTGGCGCTTGGCGTGGAATGACACTAACTTACCATCGCGGTAATAATTTTCGCCGCGTACATATACATCTTCGTTTGCGCTGATATCTAAAATTTTACCATTTGATACGGCGTATCTCATAATAGCTCCACACTGCTCCTACACTGCGCAATCAAAACCCGCCCGAAAATAGAAAAATAGGGCGGGTTAAATTTATGCATTTTTATTGTAACCTTTAACTATCAATGTGCGTACGTATCCAAAAGGTTAACCAGCTCGGCAATTTCAGGTTTAGTGATTTGAGCGGTGGCACCTAGGGATGCACCTTTGAGATACATCTCTTCAGATATAAGCGACGAAAAGATGATTACCGGAAGTTTGCGCAGCTCAACATCATCTCTTATTTGCTTAAGCAACCTGTGGCCGTCCATCTGAGGCATTTCAATATCTGAAATAACGCAAGTGACCTGCTCATTTAACGGTATATCATTTTGCTTTGCCTGCTGCAAAAATCTCCAAGCTTCCAGACCGTTGTGACAACAGGTGATATTTGTATATCCTGCCTTTTCAAGGGATTCAAGCAGCAATCTCTCAAGCATAGGCGAGTCCTCTACCATAAGGATAGGCGCTGTATTTTTGATGCGCAATCCCATGCGGTCAATGTCACTGACCTGGATGCCGGCAGAAGGGCTTATGTCTACTAAGATTTTCTCGAAATCTACCATAGTAATAAGGTGACCATTGCAGTTGGCAACACCGGTAGCAAGACCTTCTTCCCCGCCGTAGATGGCGGCATCCGGTTTTTCTATAGCCGTCCAGGATATGCGCTGGATGGCCTCAACCTCATGAACATGAAAAGCGGTGTGAGTTTTATTAAAGGTGGTAGAATTAATATATCATGTCCTTCATCCTCCGAAGGGGGCAACCCCATGTAGGCCGCCAGGTTGATAACGGTCATAATTTCGTCCCTGGGTCTAAATATCCCTTCGACAAACGGATTTGAATTGGGCATGGGCGTAATAGGGTGAACGCCGTATTTAATAATTTCATCCACCTTTGCAACATTGATGCCAAAGTGCTGGCCTGCTACGGTAAACTCCATCAGTTCCAATTCGTTTGTACCGCTTTCAAGCAGGATTTCTGTTTTTTTATTTTCTGCCATTGGAGTGCCTCCTAAATATGGTTTACACGCGCTCTTTTATATTATAACATGCTGTGATTTTTTCACAACAATTTTTCTGCGAAATTTTCCATGGAATATTTCACTATTTTATTGTTTGTGGTAAAGTTTGTAAGTGATTCGCGATTCAAAAGAAAAAAGGGGTAAGTAAAGTGTGCGGCTTTTGTGGATATATAGGAAAAACTGATATAAATAGGATGGAGAACCCCATCCATGGCATGATGGATAAAATTGCCCACCGGGGTCCGGATGCCTATGGCAGTTATATTGATGATGATATGGCTTTGGGTCATCGCTTGCTGTCGATCATCGGCATAGATGGCGGGGAGCAACCGTTGTACAATGAAGACAGAACCTTAATATTAGTGTTTAACGGGGAAATTTATAATTACCGCGGCTTGAGGGAAAGGCTTATTGAGTGCGGGCATATCTTTGTTACTCAAACGGATAGCGAGTGTCTGCTGCATTTGTATGAGGAATACGGCTGTGATATGTTTACCCATTTGCGCGGGATGTTTGCTTTTGCGATTTATGATACGGTTAACAAATTGCTGTTTGCTGCGCGGGATTTTTTTGGTATCAAGCCTTTTATTATGGACAGTTTGGCGGTACCTTCTTGTTTGGGTCCGAGATAAAAAGTTTTTTTGCTCATCCCAGTTTCACTCCCCAGCTTAACGAGGAGGCACTGGCGCAATATTTAACTTTTCAATACTCCGTATTGACGGAGACCTTTTTTAAGGGTGTGTTTAAATTGCCTCCGGGACATTATATGATACTTAAGGACGGCCGGATGGAGCAGAAGCGTTATTTTTCGCCGGAGTTTAATCCGGTTAATATGAACTTAGAGATGGCTGTCAACGCTGTGGATAAGGTCTTGGGGGATTCCATCCAAGCGCATATGGTTAGTGATGTGGAGGTTGGCTCTTTTTTGTCCAGCGGAGTGGACTCCAATATTGTGGCGGCGCGTTTCAAAGGGCAAAGATGCTTTACTGTAGGCTTCGATTACGAGCATTACAACGAGATAGCTCATGCAAAAGGGTTAGCGGACGAGGTAGGGCTTAGGCATCATCCCAAAACGATTTCAACAGAAGAATACTGGGAAGCATTACCGAAAGTACAGTACCATATGGACGAGCCTTTGGCGGACCCTTCAGCTGTGGCCTTGTACTTTGTTAGCCAAGAGGCGGCCCGGCATGTTAAGGTCGCTTTATCCGGCGAAGGCGCAGACGAGTTTTTTGGCGGGTACAATATCTACAGAGAGCCTTTGGATTTGAAAATATTGACCGCACTCCCCATGCCTCTGCGAAGGTTGCTGGGGAAGATTGCAAGTGCGGTCCCTTTTGCGGTAAAGGGCAAAAATTTTTTAATACGCGGCAGTAAGACTATTGAGGAGCGTTTTATTGGGAATGCTTTTATTTTCAATAAGCAGGAGCGGGAAGCGCTGCTTAAAAATGATGCGGCAGAAAGCCCGCAGTCTTTAACCGGGCCTATTTACCGGGAGGTGTCCCTGGCGGATGATATTACAAAAATGCAGCATCTGGATATCCAAATGTGGATGGTAGGAGATATCCTGCTTAAAGCCGACAAAATGAGCATGGCCCATTCCTTGGAAGTTCGTGTACCGTTTTTGGATAAGGAAGTTTTTAAGGTGGCCTCGCGTATCCCCACCAACCTTAGGGTAAACAGAGGCGGTACCAAATATGCGTTTCGCCGTGCGGCTGCAAGGCATCTTCCGGAATCCTCTGCAAGACGTAAAAAACTGGGATTTCCGGTGCCTATCCGGTTGTGGCTGCGTGAAGATAAGTATTATAGTATGGTCAAAGGATATTTTACCGGAGGGACTGCCGAAAAATACTTCAATAGCGGCGCGCTTGTGCGCCTGCTTGACGAACATCGGAATATGAAGCGTGACAATAGCCGCAAAATATGGACGGTATTTATGTTTTTACTGTGGCATGAGCAATACTTTACCGCATGAGAAAATTGAGCCGCTCTTCCGAAGAGACAATGGCCTTTGCCGAAAACATGGCGGCAAGTGCCGAAGCGGGAGACATAATTTGCCTATGCGGACCGCTGGGTGCCGGGAAAACAGCCTATGCAAAAGGCTTTGCCCGCGGGCTTGGTATTGAGAGCCATATAAACAGCCCTACTTTTACTCTGATGCAGGTCTATATTAACGGGCGGCTGCCCCTCTATCATTTTGACCTATATCGTCTGATGGAATCGCTGGGAGAGGACGCACAGATAGACCCGGATACTTTGGAAGGCATTGGATTTTTTGAATATTTGGAAGCGGATGGCGTATGCCTGATCGAATGGGCAGAATATGCAAAGGACGTTATCCCTGACGGGGCTCATTGGTTGGAGATAAAAGTGAAAGAAAACGGCAGAGAGATAGTCACGGGGGAGGGGATAGGGAAATCATGAATATTTTGGCCATAGATACCTCCGGCACCAGTGCAAGCGCAGCCTTGATGGATGAACATATGGTATTCGCCGAGTCAAGTGTTACCCTGGCGGATTTACGCTTTAAAGATAGAAAAACCCACTCTGAAACCCTTATGCCCATGATAGAAGGGCTTTTTGAAGTATCGGGTATGGCAATGGGTGCTGTAGATTGTATTGCATGTACCTGCGGCCCGGGGTCATTTACCGGGTTACGCATAGGAGCGGCGACGGCAAAGGGCCTTGCCTTTGCCTTAGGTAAACCACTGATTGCAGTCCCTACCTTGGATGCTTTGGCATATAATGTAGCAGGTATCAATACATCCAAAACATGGGTTATCCCAATGCTGGATGCAAGAAGAGGGCAGGCTTATTCTGCCTTTTATTACATGGGAGAGGAACGCCGTACAGACTACCTTGCAGAGCCGGTGGACGATCTTCTTAAGATGCTTAAAAACCTTATTTCAAAAGATAGCCACATTATTTTTTTAGGTGAGGGCGCAAGGGCATATGCGGGGCAGGTTGGGCAGGAGGTTTGGCCGAAAGACGTAACTATCGCCATAGCACCCGCACGGCTTAACCGCGTACAAGCGGCAAGTGTAGGCGCTTGCGCTTTTAATAAGCAATGGCCGCACGAAGATGAAAGCGGCTTTACGCTGCTTTATATTCGGAAGCCGCAGGCGCAAAGGGAACGCGAAAAGAGGTTAGCATGTTTCAAATAACCGACCTTACGCTGGACTGCCTGGATGCAGTCTACGAAATAGAATCCAAATCATTTGCTATCCCTTGGTCAAAAAATGAAATGCGCAAAGAAATATCAGAAAATAAACACGCAGTATATAAAGCGGCGATATCCGCATCCGGCAAGCTTGCCGGATACGCGGGCCTATGGCATATAGTCAACGAAGGCCACATAACCAACATCGCCGTAGACAACGCCTTCCGCCGTATGGGTGTGGGGTCCATGCTAATCGACTCCTTAATAGAATTGGCACGGGAGCGGGAAATGATGGGTCTTACCCTGGAAGTGCGTGTAAGCAACGCCGCCGCCCAGGGGCTATACAAAAAATACGGCTTTAAGCCTGAAGGCATACGTAAGCGATATTACGCCGACACAGGCGAAGATGCCGTAATCATGTGGAAATATTTGTGAGGTTAATTTGATGGAGCTCAAGTGGAATCAACTGAAATATTTTTTTAGCGAGGATCAATGTTCTATGGCAGAGACATTGGAAGAAACCCTCCCCGGCCTAATCGGGCAAAAGCGTGCTGCCGAAGCCCTAAGCCTGGGCCTTTTGATGAAGAAAAAGGGTTACAATATCTACATCACCGGACCGCCGGGCGCAGGACGCACTACCTTTGCCAAAAAATTTGCAAAACAAAGGGCCCGTACAGAGGCCACTCCGCCGGACTTAATGTATGTCTACAATTTTGAAAACCCTAAATGCCCCAAGATCATGCAATTGCCGCCGGGCATGGGGCAGGGCTTGCGCGATCAAATGAACGAACTGCTTAACCGTCTGTCAAACGAGTTGCCGAAGTCTTTCGGCAACCGGGATTTTGAAGCCCAAAAGAACGAGATAGTTAAGGTATACCACAACAAGCGGGATGAAATTATCCGCGAAATTACTATCGAGGCTAAAGCGCAGGAGTTCGGCGTAAAAAATACGAATAGCGGCATATATTTTATGCCCATCATAGACGGCGAGGTCATAAGCGAGGAGCAATACGACGAACTGAGCCAAGAGCAGCGCGACAGCATCTCCAAAAATTCCGAAACCATCCAAAAGCGTGCGGCTGAAGCCATGCGCCAGATCAAAGATTATGAAAAGAACACCCGCAAAGATGTGGAAAACCTGGAATATTCCATAGGCCTGTTTACCGTAGGACATCATATAAACACGGTGATGTCGGCCTATGAATCGGAGTCCCAGGTTATTGAATATTTGAAGGCTGTTAAAGAAGATATCTTGGATAATCTCGAAGATTTTGTTACAGAAGAACAAGAAGAGGAGGAGTCTATCGCCTCTTATCTGCCTTGGTACAGCAAAAAAACCCCCGATGACCTATTTACCAAGTATAAGGTGAATCTGTTAACCAGCAATGACCCGGAAAGCGGTGCGCCGGTAGTTGTGGACTTCAATCCCACATACACCAACTTGGTGGGTGAAATTGAGTATGATAACGAGTATGGAAACTTCTCCACGGACTTTATGAAGATAAAGCCGGGTTTGCTGCACAGAGCAAACGGCGGTTATTTAATATTGCAGGCACAGGATATTTTAACAAACCACCATGCCTGGGAGACCTTGCGCCGGACACTGCTTACCGGGGAAATTGTCACGGAGCCCCTGCGGGAGTATACCACCGGTGTGGCTGTCAGCGGAGTAAAGCCGGAGCCTATCCCTATAGATGTAAAAATAATTATCGTAGGAAGCGGCTGGTATTACAGTTTGCTATATGATTTTGATGAACAGTTTGATAAACTTTTCCGTATAAGAGTGGATTTCGATTACGAGATGCGCCTAAACAGCGGGCATATCCGGGATATCACCGCTTTCATAAAAAGTTACGCCAAAGAGACGGGCCTGCCGCTTATAGAAATTTCCGCAATAGGCCGGATGCTGGAATACGCGGCAAGACTGGCAGAGCGGCAGGATAGATTCACCACCTGCTTCCACCGGCTTACAGAAATCATACAGGAGGCCGCGGCATGGGCAAGCCAGGACGGCATGGAAACGGTAACAGCTCATCATGTTAACAAGGCGATAGAAAAACGCATGTACCGCTTAAATATGTACGAAGAAAAACTCTCCGAGATGATTGAGGACGAGATCATCATGATTGATACCGATGGTGAAAAGGTAGGGCAAATCAACGGACTTGCCGTGATTGATACCGGCGACTATGCTTTTGCGAAGCCTTCCCGCATTACCGCTACTACCTATATGGGTAAGGCGGGGATTATCAATATCGAAAAGGAAGCGGAGATGTCCGGACGCATCCATGACAAAGGAATGCAAGTGCTAATCGGCTTCCTAGGAAAGACTTATGCCCAGGATTTTCCTCTGTCGCTATCATGCCGCATAGGCTTCGAGCAAAACTACAGCGGCATAGACGGCGATAGTGCATCCAGCACGGAGCTGTACGCAGTACTCTCAAGCCTGTCAGGTTTGCCCATACGTCAGGATATTGCTGTCACGGGCAGCATCAATCAGCATGGCGATATCCAACCAATTGGCGGTGTCACCTACAAAATTGAAGGATTTTTTGATTTATGCAGCAAAAGGGGCCTGTCGGGCAAGCAGGGTGTTATAATTCCCAAGCAAAATATTCGTGACTTGGTTTTAAATGATAAGGTCATCGAGGCCGTGCGGGCTGGAAACTTTCATATATATGCCATTGGACATGTGGACGAGGGGATTGCAATATTGACAGGTACTTCTGCCGGGGATCCGGATGCCCATGGACGGTATCCGGCGGATTCCGTCCATGGGCGGGTGTTTAAGAAACTTAAAACTTATTATAAACGGGCTTTGAAGAGTGAAGGCAGCGCATAAAAATAGGCTATACGCAATGGCGAAACCATATTCCTTTATCGGAGCGCATTAGCATCCCCAATAGTCACTACAATCGTCATGGGACGGACACCTCCGCGGTATATCTGAAGCGTAACCGTTTCCCCCACATCACTGCCGACAATTGCCGCTGCCAAATTTTCCGAAGACAGGATAGGGTGGCCATTAAAGGCGACGATTAAATCCAATGGTTCCAGCCCGGCGTCATACGCGGCACTGTATTCTATGACAGACCTAACCATTACGCCGACGGATGGCAAAGCATACAGCTCACGCATACGCTCGTCTATAGGGAAAAACGCAATCCCTAAATGCGGCCTTGGCGTGGTACCCTCTTCCAACAGATGCTCCAAAATACCCAGGGCTTCGTTGGATGGTATTGCAAAGCCCATTCCTTCTATATGAAAGGATATGGCTTTCGCTGTATTGATGCCGATAACCTCTCCGCGGATATTGGCAAGCGCGCCGCCGCTATTGCCGGGATTGATCGCAGCGTCAGTCTGCAGAACATTAAGCGTACGGCCATCTACGGTAATTTGCCGGTTTATAGCGCTGACAATACCGCGGGTGGCAGTTTGGCCATCGCCCATAGGATTACCGATAGCTACAACTTCATCGCCTACCAGCATCAAATCTGAGTCGCCAAATACTGCTATATGGTACTCCTTGCCCTCCAGGGCTGTGCGCGGTACGGATATAACAGCCAAATCCGCATCCCAATCCCCACCGATAAATGTAGCCTCCACCTCATATTCATCATCCAAGGAAATGGTGATACTTGACGCCTGGTACACTACATGATTATTTGTGGCAACATAAATAAAATTTTCATCTTCCGCAAAAATTATGCCGGAGCCGGAGCCGGGGTTATATTGTCTAACAAAACGTGCGGACGGAACCTCTATATTAATGCTGACAACGGAACCGGAAACAGATTGCACAACATTGGTTATGTCGCTGACACGCACCTCTATCGGGAGTGTTTCTGTATATTGGTCAGCAAATGTAAAAGCGATGGGTTCCTCTTCAGGCAACGGTGCATAATGATGCGGTGCGGTTTCGGAAGCGGCAAACTGACGGCCAATGGCAAAACCAAGGCTCAGGCCAATACCTAGGCTGCCCCCGCCTAAAACAGCGACTATAGCAACAATTGCAACTGCACGTTTAAATGTAATCATATGAATGACTCCTTTCCGGATAGCTCTTAGAATCTGTCCGGTGCTTCTTAATAAAAACACCCGAACAATTTTTATGGAACAAAACCATTGTATCGGGTGTTATTGAATAAATTATGTCTATTTTGTAAATTTATTTTCTTACGTTCCCTAAGAGCCTGTTTAGTATCTCAGTTTGCACTAAATTTTTGTCCGACATTCCGCAAGTTTTAGCCCATACCTATATTCCATAAACACTGGTGTGGGCTAAAATTGCGGAAATCGGAGCTAAAATTTAGTGCAAACTGAGATACTAAACAGGCTCTTAGGTCTTAGCCATCAATACGGCGATAGTCTCTTTTATAGCTTTATATCCTGCTTGTGGGTCATCTATATCAGCAACAGACATCTCCAAAGGACACATGCCTGTACCATCCCGGCTTGTAATCCTAGCTACCAACCTGCCGCAGCTGCAAGCAACCCCATGACTTTTTAAGAAGTCACGTCCGGCTTCGCTCATTATCTCACCATAGACGTACTGCACGCCGCCCAAAACCAACAGAATGGCGGCGGCCTTGCCTATGACCTTATCTGCTGCATCAGCCCCTTTTAATAAGTCCGGTTCATTTTCTAAAAATTGCAAAATTGGCTTAACTCCCATGCCGCTGGCTTCGCCTACAATAACGCCGCCGTGCATCAGTACGCAGGCAGCCTTACCTGTTTTAATACGCTCCCGGGCTTCATTTATGCTTGCCGGTGTATACATACTTTACTCCTCTTTAAGCCACTTATACAGCGCTACATATTCTTTTGCCGATTTATCCCAAGAGAAGTCGCACGCCATGGCATTCTTAACAATCAGCGGCCAATGAGGGGTACTATAATAGGCCAGGGCTTGGTTAAGCGCCCACATTAGGCCGCTTGCCACAAAATCCTCAAAGACAAACCCGTTGGCATCCAGGGATTCCGGCCCAAAAGGCCGCACGGTATCTGCCAGCCCGCCGGTTTTCCGTACTACGGGTATAGAGCCGTAGCGCATAGCAAACATCTGTCCAAGGCCGCATGGCTCATATATGGAAGGCATAAGAAATATGTCCGACCCGGCGTATATCCGCTGGGCCAGTTCATCGTTGAAGGTTATCTGTGCGCTCATTTTATCCGGATAGCGCCAAGCATAATTTCTAAACAGCTCCTCGTACCTTCCTTCGCCAGTCCCGAGTATCACAAATTGGATATCTTTCGATAAAATTTCATCCAATGCCACGGAGATAATATCAAAGCCCTTTTGGTTAGCCAGGCGCGAAATAATAGCAACCATAGGCACATCACGCTCCGGCAGGCCAAGCACAGCTTGAAGCTTATTTTTATTTTCTAACTTTTTAGGAACTGCATTTGCAGTATTGTAGTTGACAAATATGCGTGGATCCGTTGAAGGGTCATTATGATTCATGTCGATGCCGTTTAAAATGCCGAAAAGCCGCCCATCGTGTTCCCCGCGCTGACGCAGCAGGCCGTCCATCCCATAACCGAAGTCAAATGTTTGAATCTCTTTAGCATAAGTTTTGCTGACAGTGCTGACCGCATCTGCATGGATTATTCCCGCTTTAAGCAAACTTACATTTCCAAAAAACTCCAAAGTCCCATTGGTATAGTAGCCGTCGTTTAGCCCGATGGACCACAAAATCTCCCGCCCAAAAGAACCTTGATAGCGCAGGTTGTGTATGGTAAACAAGCTCTTCATATCTTTATAAAAGGTAAAGCCGCGATAAATATCCCGCAGATAAGTACATCCGATGCCGGTTTGCCAGTCGTTGAAGTGCAGGATATCCGGTTTAAAATTGATTTTTGTCAAAAATTCTATAGATACTTTTGAGAAAAAGGCAAAACGTTCAAAGTCGTCTCCATAGCCGTAGTAGCCGTCGCGGCCAAAGTAATAATCGTTTTCCACCAAATAAACCTGAACATCCGAAGGATCCTTGGGGGCTATGGTATATATGGAAGCCCCTTGTTCCCGCCAGGAAAGGTTTGATGTTATGGAGTCCACGTAGCGGATGTTTTTTAGATACTTTTGTGAAGTACTTCCATATTTCGGAAAAACAACACGGGCATCCACACCTTGGGCTTTTAGGGCCCGTGGAAGCGAGCCGGCAACGTCTCCCAGTCCTCCGCTTTTCGAAAATGGCCTTACCTCCGTCGCTACAAACAGCACTTTTAGCTTTTTATCTGCCATGATCGCCTCGTCCTTCCCTTATGCTACCTTACCAAATAAAAATGAATTTCTTTCGTTTCGCCAGTATAGTATGAAACGCTGATGTTGTAAAGTATAAGAAGAAATGGGTATAATGAGGCAGCAGTTATTCTTGTATGAGGTGATTTTTATGGTAGCGCAAGTTCGGTTTTTGATGTATAGCGGGTGGGAAACCCGTATGGTAAGGGATAGCCACCCGCCATTATCTAGTTCCTTGGAGCAAAAGCGGTAACGCCAAGTTTAAGCGTAGGACGGAG
>Ga0131853_10016492_pt1 | contig 13480 bp, 5 predicted proteins | sample TergutLab28metaG_FD_92764 | JGI IMG/M metagenome (GOLD analysis project Ga0131853, IMG submission 92764) | Labiotermes labralis P1 segment gut microbial communities from Petit-Saut dam, French Guiana - Lab288 P1 (version 2) (version 2) | ecosystem: Host-associated > Arthropoda: Insects >... | reverse complement strand
TTCCAACTCAAAAATAACCGTGTAATCAATGGGAATCCATTGTGCAACATAGATGGTGGTGACAGCATTGTCCAAGCTGGCCAAAATATACCGCGTCAACTCCATGCCATCGTAGATTTCGGTGCTGCCGCTGCTGTCAGTAAACAACCAACCGTCAAATACGAAGCCAATCCGGGTGGGGTCAGGAGTGGGCAGGGTGATGTTTTCACCAAAGACCAAGCTATCCGTTGGGTTGGTGGTGCTGCCTGCAATGTTGCCACCATCAAGGTCAAACACCAAGTTGTAGACAACCGGTGCCCAATGCGCATAGAACACGCTGGGAACAGTATGGTCATCCAGGTTAGCAATCAGTGCCTCCGTCAAGGTGTCGCCAACATCAATTTGCACGCCCCGCATGTCTTCGCAATCAGTGCAAGCGCTACCATCGTTTTCGCACTCAGCGCAATCATATTGCGGCATGCTGAACCAGCCTAGGAAATTATGGCCGGTTTTGATTGGCTCGTTTGGCATAAATTCCGGGATAGCAAACACGCTGCCAATGGGCACTTCCAGCAATACCGGCAGACCGTTTCCTTCAATCGTGCCGCCTTCCAGTTCATAGCGCACGGCAAAGCCGCCTGCCCAAATCCACCGTGCAATCATGGTGGTGGCAATTCCGCTTTCAATCGTCAGCGGATCAAGCGTGGTGGTGTTTACAATGGTTTCACCGTTAATCACGCGCGGCAGTTCAGGCACGCTATCCACCACACGGATATACAGCCAACCTGCAAAGTTGTAGCCAGGGCGTTCGGGTTGCGGCGGCAACACAAAGGTTGACCCAAAGGTTTGGTTGTTTTGCACGTTGGTGGTGTTGCCCGGCTCACTGGGTTGATGGCCACCATTGAGATCCCAAATCACGGGGTATTGCATTGGCGTCCAGCGCACATAAACATTCGTGGCCACTTCGTTGTCCGCCAGTGATGCATCACTCAACCATGTGCTGCTGATCGTCAGTGTTGTCACGGTGCCGTCCGCCGCCAATTTTGTGCCGGCACCCGAGGGTGTGGTCCACCAACCGCCAAAGGTGTAGCCGACTGGCGGCGCAAACACGGGCGGATTAATTGCGGGAACCGGCACAGTTTGGCCGTAATCCGCTGATTCTTCCGCTACCTCTGTTGTGCCATCCATAAATACAATGGTGAACTCCAGCGGCACCCATCTGGCATAAAGTTGGAATTCATAGTCTTGCACGCTGCTCAAACGAGCCACGGATTCTTGGTTGTCAAACGCCCGTGAGCCGCCGGGTGTGAGCGCCCAGCCATCAAACGCAAAGCCCGGACGAGTGAATGTGTTAGCACGCAAGTTTTGCGAAATATGATATTGGTGAATGCTGAACAGCATATCGCCCGAAGCACCCACATCAGCCGGGCTCAGGTTATAGTGCACAGTATACGTGATGGGTGTCCACACAGCAAAAAGCTCAATGGTGTCGTCATGCACGGTGGTGAGTTCATAGGGGGGAGCACCTACCAGTTGGCCGGGGGTATACTCCACCACGCCGGTGGCTGACCTAGACCAGCCGCTGAAGGTAAAGCCTACCCGCGTGAACACATTGGTGCGCAGGTTTTGCGTTTCACCAAAAACAAAGTCTTGCGGTGCCATGCCGCCATGCTCTTCCACAGGGTCAGCCGCTGTGCCGTTGGGATTGAATGTTACGGTAAACTCAATGGGTTCCCAGCGCGCATAGAATGTTGCCGAAACCGCAGGATAATTATCCGGGTATTCAATCGAGGGGTTAAAGCCGGGCAGTGTGCCGTCGCCCACCACAGTGGTGGTGTCAACTTCATCTTCGCCAACGGTTGGCGTGGGTTCGGTGAACCAGCCTACCAAGCGGTGGCCTTCCAGTTCGGGCACGGGCAATGTGCCCAGTTGCTCACCGTAGCCGCGCACCACAACTGTGGTGTCGCCGGTGCCGTTATTATGGTCAAATTCAATTCGATGCCTGGTGGAAAGCCATACCGCACGCAGTTCAACAATTGCGCCGGGCACATTGGTGATATCATTGCCGGGGTTTTCGCCGGGCAACAGGTCAATGCCGGCATATTCAAATTCACCTTCAAGAGTTTCGCGAATATACACGGCCCAATGCAGCAGTTCGCTGATGGGGCGGGTGATTTCCGAATCCCAAATTGGCGTATTCGGCACCGTGCTCACGCCAATAATCACTTGTTGTTCGATGGGGAAATTCGTGTCTGTCAATGTGCCGCTGTTAAGCACATAGCGCAGGGTATAGGCGGGCAGCCACTCAGCAATCAAGCGGTGGTTGGTGCTGCGTTGCAAGGCCGCCGCAGTGTTTATCACAGCACCCGGCACAATCTCGCCATCACCCACGCAATCATATTCGATTTCACAATCATATTCGCACGCAGAGTCGCACACGTGCACACAGCTGGCATCACATTCGTGCACCGTCACCAGGCGCCACTGATGGAACGCATAGCCCGGGCGCGTGGGGCGTAGGTATTCGCCTTGGTTTTCTGCAGGGGCGTTGTAAATCGGCAATGCAGCAGGTGGGTTGGCTTGCGCCGGCAGCACATAAAAGATATCATTTTCGGTTCCCCCACCGGCAAATGTGCCGCCGTTGGCCAAAAATTGCACCCGAATACGCGGCAGATAGAAGAATTGCCACAGCAGCTCGCCGGCGCTGGTGGCCATCACATTGCCGGGACGCAAATTGGCATGCGTAGCCACAAACGTCGTGCCATTGGGCGCGGCCGTTCGTGTGGTGGGGGTCAGCGGGTCAAGCTGGTTGAGATAAACCCAGCCATATGTCCCGCCGTCATCTGCTGTGAAAAGGCCGCTTACAGGATTGCGCAGCCAACCTGCGGGGGTTGCACCAACCGCATCAAACGCTTGCTGGCGGCCAATGATGGTGTCGCCCACAAAGCGGCCGGGCAGATTTTCGGCAAAAATTTCTGTGTTGTTGTGCGCGTTCATGTGTTCCGCATTCACCACCAGCGTGGCGTTCACCGCGCCGATAATCGGCACCGTTGTGGCCAAGAGACTCGCCGCATTGTTGAGCGCCGTTTCCAATGCCAATGCGTTGCTGGGGGCATAGTTGGGGCGCATCAGTGCCATTGCCAGGTCGGTCAGTGTCACAAAATACGTGTCCCAAGCGTCGGGGCGGAACATATTACGCTGCAGTCCGCGTGCAACCGCAGTGTTGAACGTTGTGCGCAGCGAACCCATGTCTACCGCTTGCACATCCAGTCTAAGGTTGTAAAGCACACGGCTGTGCATGGCGTTGCCAATATCTGCGTGATAGTCCATATGCGCACGCAATGTGCGGGTTTCGCCAACGGGGAAGTTCGCATCCGAAAGCGCAATGCCAACGCCGTCCGCCGCAGTCGTGGCGTTTCGGCCTGTATAGCTGGACCAAGTTAGATTCAGGCGTTGATAGCGCGTGGCGGCTGCGTTTGGGTTGCCAAAATCAGTGCCGGCTGCGCCACGCGGCCCCTCAAACGCCATGGCACCTGCGCCCGATAAAGTATCGAAGAATCGAGCACCATTATTTATGCTATAGCCCCTAAAAATCGCACGGTTAACATTCAGCCCATGGTTAAAGCTTCTGTTGCCATTATCCCAACGGCCGAAATAGGCATGGTTCCAACGTAGATTGGGAATTTGATTGAGTGCCGTATAGCGCGAACGGTCAACCATGATGCGCGCAAGAGGGCTCTCAAACGGGCCAGCGGCGCTACTATCTGTTCCATTGCGGGAAGACCAAAAATAACGGAAGGTACGATTACCCAACGTAGTGTCTGGCGAAGCAACGCCCAGCTGAAGAAAGCTGGCCATTTGCATTCCACTCCAGTTAGCGTTATTGCTGTTGTGTCTGTCAACAGCGGGAATCGTGTCGCGATTTGGTTCCAACAGCGAGTTTAGTTGACGGTCACCCGATGTTCTCACCGCCGCGTACCATTCGGTAATATTGCCCGCGGTACCTTCTGCATTGGGTGGCACAGTGCCAGTGCCAGCCGGCACGCTGTGCACACCAAAACCCCAAGCACCCACATAATATTGTCCCCAGCCGCTGCCAAACGTCCACGAACGTTGAACGTGTGCGGTGCCGCCAACACCAAATGTATACAGCGGCGGGCGGAACACAAAACTGAATGTATAGGCAGTGTGCTCAACCAATGCCGTGCAAGCTGCAGCTTCGCCGCAATTGGCACAGCCAGCGCAAATGTTATACGTTGCCCGCCAAGTCATCAAATAGCCATGACCAGCAGTGGCTGGCTGCGGAAAAAACGTTTGGTCATTCAGGTGGTAGTGCACTGTGTCTGTGTTGCGCGTTGTGCCGATGTTGCCGCCATTAAACCTATTTGCATGAGCAACATCATAGCCGGTGTCCGGCAGGAAAGAACCGGTACGCCCCATCCACACCGCAGGCTGGATGGCCGTGCCGCCGCTGTTTTGCACGGTGAGATTCATGCGCGTGCCGTCTTGGCGTATGGCAGCATCAGCGCCTGTCACCAATTCAATGCGCACATTGGTGGCACCCGGCGCGCTGAACATCAACGAACCGTGCGTGCGGTGCATTGGCCGCGGTGTGCCATCTGCAAATTGGTCAACAAAAAATTGACTGCGTGCATGGCCAGTGTTTGCCGCACTCGGCAGCAAATAGATGACCTCCGGCGCAAGAAACACAATGCCTGGCGTTGTTGCAGGCGGACTGCCTGCCTCAAAGCTTAGGCTGTGCGGTGTGGCAGCTGCGCTGGTCAAGCCAATCATCAGCATGGTCAACACCATCACCAGCGAAAGCAGCACACTAAGGCCGCGCCGTAAAAATGTACCCTTCTTTTTCATCAGAAAACACTCCTCCAAAGTTATTCTCTTGTATTATAGCACGCGCAACTTGGGTTGTCAACAAAAAATTAATAATCTATGCAAAGTTTTTTGTGCGTTAAAGCAAGATGCCGCTCTACACTGTAGAACGGCAAAGTATTCTGGTTTTTCTTGGCAAAATCAGCCGAAATCCCACGGCGAAAGGTCATCCCCCCGCACAAAAAAGGCCTGCTGTGCAATTTCTGCAAGGGGGTCATCCGCATGCGAATCCGAGTAAAACTTGGCCACTTGTACATCACCAAATTCTTCACGCAGTCTGCGCACTTTCTCATGTCCGTAGCACGAATGCCCCACCAGGCGGAATTTTTTATCCACCGTGGTGCCGATCAACCGCACACCCAGTTCATCACAAACAGGCTGCAGCAAAAACGCCGCTGTGCATGAAATAATGATATCATCCGCCCGCTTTTGGGTTAAGTACCAGCTTTTGAGCTTTTTTTCGTTCACTTGCCAAAAGGCGGCCACTTCGGCCTGCCAATCAGGCAGGCTGCGCACAAAGCGATAGAAATTACCTTTGGGCGCGCCGCACTTGCGTTTGGCCGCAAAGCGCATCCCCTCAATGGCTATGCTTGGCAACCAGCGCAGCATACGCAACGGATACCGCCGCAGACAAAAACCGATGAACGCACTGCCGCTGTCAAAATCCGCAATCGTGTGGTCAAAATCATACACATTAGGCATGGAAAACTTTCCTCACATTAAAATTATATTCAACACAGCGAAGCGGCTTAAATCACCACCACGCCATCAAACACTTTCACGGCATTGCCGGTGAGCGTTACGCCATTGTCGCATACACGCACGTATTGATCGCCACCGGGCAGTTTCACCGTAATATCACGGCCTTTAGCGCACTTGCCGGCTTGCACCGCCGCAACCACGGCGGCACAGGCACCTGTGCCACAGCTAAGTGTTTCGCCCTGGCCGCGTTCCCACACACGCAGGTTGATTGTGCCCTCGTTGGCCAGTTTGGCAAAAGCCACATTGGTGCGCTCGGGGAAGTACTCAAGCGCATTTTCCAGCAGTTCACCCACACGCGCCACATCGTAGCCATCGAGGTTCTCTTGCGGCCACAGCACGGCATACAAGTTGCCCATGTTTACCCGCGCAATGTTGAATTGCTCGCCCTGCACCGTGATGGTTTCACACGCGCATTGCGGTTTGCCCATCTCCACTTGCGCGCCGGCTACCACGCCCTCAACTGTTTTTACGCACACATTCACCAGACCAGTGGCGGTTTCGATTGTCAACTCACGCTTGCGGGTAATGTTGTTGTCATGCAGATACTTCGCCACACAACGCAGCCCATTGCCGCAAGCCTGCCCCTCGCTGCCGTCTAGATTAAACATGCGCATTTTCGCATCGGCATGTTCACTAGGCATCATCAGCACAATGCCATCTGCACCCACGCCATAGGCATGGTTGCACAGTGCAATGGCCAGGCTTTCAGGGCTTTCCACGTTTTGCGCAAAGCAATTGAAATACAAATAGCCGTTGCCGCCGGTTTGCAGCTTGGTGAACGCAAGGTTTTGCCGCGCAGTACGCATGGCGTTGATGTCCACAAGCTCTGTGTTGATTTCGCTGTAGCGGCTGCGCAGGCTGTCGGCCAACGCATCTGCAGTGTCAATGGAGGTCAGGCACGGCACGCCCAATTTACTGCACAGCAAACGAATTTGCACGCTGGCGCGTTCGGGGTCGCGCCCTTTTGCGCTGGTAGAAATCACATATTGCACCTCACCGCTGTCAATGAGCGTGGCGGTGTTGTGCTCGGGGTTATCCTGGATTTTCGGCACAACTTCCACGGTCAAGCCTGCCTCACGCAGCACATTTGCATTGCCTTCGGTGGCATAAAGCTTGAAGCCCAGGTCGGCAAATTTCTTCGCAATCGCGGGGATTTCAGGTTTGTCTTGCTTGCGCACAGTGATGAGCACGCCGCCTTCGGTGTGCATCTTAAAGCCCGCCGCCAGCAAGCCTTTATACAGCGCTTCTTCAAGCGTTTTGCCAATGCCCAGCGCCTCGCCGGTGGATTTCATCTCCGGCCCCAGCTGGGTGTCAACGCCGTGCAGCTTTTGGAACGAAAACACCGGCACCTTCACCGCATGATACGGCGCGGTTTTATATAACCCTGTGCCAAAACCCATGTCCACGAGTTTTTCGCCCAGCATGCAGCGCGTGCACAGTTCAGCCACCGGCACGCCGGTTACTTTGCTGATATACGGCACGGTGCGGCTGGCGCGCGGGTTCACTTCAATCACATACAGCTCACCTTCCCAGATGAGATACTGAATGTTCACAATGCCCTTGATGTCCAGCTCAGCGGAAATGCGGCGGGTTGCGCCCACAATTTCATCAATCATGTCATCATCAATATGAATGGCAGGGTACACCGCAATGCTGTCGCCGCTGTGCACGCCGGTGCGCTCAATGTGTTCCATAATGCCGGGGATGAGAATCTCTTCGCCATCGCAAATGGCATCCACCTCAAGCTCAAAGCCCATCAGATATTTATCCACCAGCACAGGGTTTTCCACCCCACCGTCAAGGATAATCTGCATGAACTGGCGCATTTCGTCATCGCTGTTGGCAATGGCCATGTTTTGCCCGCCCAGCACGTAGCTCGGGCGCACCAACACCGGGTAGCCCAGCTGATTGCCCACTGCCACAGCTTCATCCATGGTCATCACGGTGGTGCCTGCGGGGCGTTTCACCTGCACTTTTTCCAGCAATTCGTCAAAGCGGTCGCGATCTTCGGCGCGGTCAATGCCCTCAAACTGCGTACCGAGGATAGGATAATCATTCTCATGCAAAAACTTCGCCAGTTTAATCGCCGTTTGCCCGCCGAATGCACAAACCACGCCCATGGGTTTTTCCAGCTTGAGGATATTGTCCACATCGTCAGCCGTCAACGGGTCAAAATAAAGTCTGTCTGCCGTGTCAAAGTCCGTCGAAACGGTTTCAGGGTTGTTGTTGATGATAACCGTTTCGTAGCCCAGCTTGCGCAGCGCCTGCACACAGTGCACGCTGGCGTAGTCGAACTCAATGCCTTGGCCAATGCGAATGGGCCCGCTGCCCAACACCACCACTTTTTCTTTGCCGCTGCCTTGTGCGATGAACTTGGCAGCTTCGTCTTCCTCGCCCTGTGGCACGCTATATAGATACGGCGTGGCCGTGTCGAATTCACCCGCACAAGTGTCTACCGTGCGATACACACGCTGCCCCACGGCGGGAGTTTCGGTTTGACTCATCGCTTCCAATTTCCACAAGAACCAACGGTCAATCCACGTGATGGCGTGAATATCATCCACGCTCACGCCACGGCGCAGCAACTCAAACACTTGGAAGAGTCGCTCGTCTGTTGGGGTCGCAATTTTGTCCAATAATTCTTGCGTGGGTATATCATACCACGCGGGCGTGAACAAGTCGTTGCGGCCAATTTCCGCACCGCGCACAGCTTTGCGCAACGCATCTTCAAACGTGATGCCAAGGCTCATCACCTCACCGGTGGCCTTCATTTGCGTGCCCAGCGTGCGGCTGGCATACACAAACTTGTCAAACGGCCATTTGGGGAACTTCAGCGCGACGTAGTCAATGGTGGGCTCAAAGCAGGCCATGGTTTTGCCCGTCACCGCATTGGGGATTTCGTGCAGATTGTAGCCAATGGCAATTTTCGTGGCCACTTTGGCAATGGGGAAGCCCGTGGCTTTACTCGCCAGTGCACTGGAACGCGACACGCGCGGGTTCACCTCAATCACCGCGTATTCATAGCTGGTGGGGTGCAGGGCCAGCTGCACGTTGCAGCCGCCTTCCACCTCAAGCGAATGCACGATATCCAGCGAGGCTTGGCGCATCATGTCGAACTCTTTTTTAGCCAGCGTCACACAGGGCGCAACCACAATGCTGTCGCCGGTGTGCACGCCCACGGGATCGAGGTTTTCCATGCTGCACACGGCAATTGCACTGCCGCTGGCATCGCGCACCACTTCAAACTCAATTTCCTTCCAGCCCGCAATGCTTTTTTCAATCAAGCATTGGGTGATGGGGCTAAGCCGCAGCCCGCCCGCGCAGATTTCACGCAGCTCTTTTTCATCCGCGCAACTGCCACCGCCGCTGCCGCCGAGCGTAAACGCCGGCCGCACAATCATGGGGTAGCCAATCTCATTCGCAAAGGCAACCGCTGCCTCAACATCAGTGACAACAATCGAAGGAATGCAGGGCTGGTTAATGCTCTCCATCGTGTCTTTGAAGATTTGGCGGTCTTCGGCGCGGTCAATCGTTTCGGGCTTGGCGCCCAGCAGTTTCACGCCGTGTTTTTCGAGAAAGCCCTCTTTGGCCAACTGCATGGAAAGCGTAAGCCCGGTTTGCCCGCCCAGTGTGCTCAGCACGCTGTCGGGCTTTTCTTTTAATATCACGCGTTTAACAGTCTCCAGCGTGAGCGGTTCAATATAAATCTTGTCCGCCATGCCCGCATCGGTCATAATCGTTGCGGGGTTGGAGTTAATCAGCACGATTTCCAAGCCCTCTTCGCGCAGTGCGCGGCAGGCCTGTGTGCCGGCGTAGTCAAACTCAGCGGCTTGACCAATGACGATTGGCCCTGAGCCAATCACTAAAACTTTTTTGAGGCTTTTATTCAATGGCATGTTACTTACCCCCCATCATGCTAACAAATCTGTCCCACTGCGCACCGCTCGGCTCAAACTGCACCGAAAACGCGTTGATGCCCGCATAATCCAGCCCCGCGCAAGTGTTGTCGTTCACATTGGTGTAGCTGGCTACGGCACTGGCGGGTAGGGCGTTCATCGCCACCGCATAACCGTGGTTTTGGTTGAAGATTATCGTCTTTTGCGCCGCATGGTCAAACACGCTGTAACCCCCACGATGGCCGTAAGGTAGGCGTTCGGTTTTGCCACCGCAAGCCATCGCCAGCAATTGGTGACCCATACCCCAAGCAAACACCGGCACGCCGCTCTTGGCCACTTTGGCAATTTCATCCGCAATGCTCGCATCATCAGCAGGGTTGCCGGGTCCTGCACTAAGCAGCAAACCCTGCGGGTTTTGTGCCAGAATTTCCTCTGCGGCACTGCCCGCAGGCATCACGGTCACATTGCAGCCGCGTGCATTGAGTTCACGCAGTTCGCTGGCTTTCACGCCAAAATCCCACAGCACAACATTGAACTTGTCATTGTCAGCGGGGTATTGCTTCACTTCGCTCACCGTCACTTGTGCAATCAAGTCAACCGGCGCAGCATCAAACTTCGCATCGGCGGGGTCATCCACCAGCACGCCGCGCAGCTGCCCGGCGTTGCGAATCATTTTTGTCAGCGCGCGGGTGTCAATGCCTTGCAGGCCGGGGATGCCGTGCGCAACAAAAAAAGCATCAAACGTTCCCTGGCTCTGAAAGTGAGAGGGGGTTTGACACAATTGGCTAACAATATATCCGGATAATTTTGGGGTGGCTTGAACATCGGCGGGGTTAACGCCGTAGTTGCCAACAAGGGGAAAAGTTTGCACAACAATTTGGCCGCAGTGGGAAGGGTCGCTAACGGTTTCGGTGAAACCGGTCATATTGGTGGAAAAAACAACTTCACCGCCCGCACAAGCCGTAACAGGGGCGCCAAACGCTTCACCCGCAAACACGTTCCCGTTTTCCAGCACCAAATATCTTTTTGCTGCAGTCATGGATGATAATACTCCTTTCGAATTCTCTAACAATATATTATACAGCAAAACTTGTCCATTGTCAATGCGCAAACTAAGAATTGACATAACGCACAAAAAACAAACCTGCGCGGCCAATTTTTCCGCGCAGGCTGTAGTCTATTCAATTTCAATCGCCTGTTTTTCTTGCTGCACGGCACCAAGTTCAGCCATACGGATGTCAAACTCTTTCCCCTCAAGCTTATAGAAAAACAGCGGCAGCGGGCCAAGCAGGTTACCAACGGCAGGAAGCAACGCAAAAATAGCGAACAAGCCATCGCGCGTGGCTTGGGTTTGCTCTGCCGCGCCGGACTGAAAGCCCACATAAGCAAGCGCAAAACCACCCAGCAGTGCCGCCAGCGCCCACAACCACTTGCTCATCATGTTAAACATCATCAAGCTGGTGGCTTCAGCACGTTGGCCGGTTTTTGCAGCAACGTAGTCGAATGTGTTCAGCTGCAACATGCGCATCGCAATGCCTGCAATGCCCGACGGAACCCAACCGATGGACGCAAAAATCATCACGTTGGCAATACCCATCCACCCGGTGTAGCCTACAATACGCCCAATGACGAACATAATCAACAGGCTAATACCGTTGGCCATCGTGCACGCGATAATAATGCGGCTTGGACGATAACGCTTGAGGAAAAACGGAGCCAAACTGTGCGCCAAGAACTGCGGAATGCCCGCGATGGTCCATTGCAGCGATTGCATAGCAGCATTTTGCATGCTGTGCACATAAAATTGCAGCGAGGCCGGTGCCGCTGCGCGAGAAATCACGTGCGGAATTTCGCAGCTCCAAAGCAGAAGCAAATGTTTGTTGCGGAAGAACAAACGAAAATTTTGAATAATACGGCTGATTACCGAGCCCTCTTTGGGTGGGCTGGTCAGGCGTTCTTTCAAGTGCTTGGTTTGCAGGCCGGCAATGCCGCCGATAATCGCAAACACCGCTGCCGCCAGGGTGAAGAAATTCGTTTCACTCATGATGGCAGCTTCCCCTTCAGGGGCACGCGTGAGAATTTCCAACGCAACCGGAATAAAGCCCGGCACCATGCCCGATGCTTGCCTGCCGATGTTACCAATGGTCGTATACAGCGTGCGTTCACGCAAGTCACCGCTCATTACAGTGCCGATTGCATCAAACGAAACATTAGAAAACGTGAAGACGGTTTCCCAAACTGCGTAAGTCATGAACAACCAAGCAAGCATGGCCATGGGTTGTTCCAAAAAGCTCGGTGCGGTGAACATCACAATGGAGAACGTTGCCAGCACAGGCACAAGCTTCGGCAAAAAAGGGGTAAAGCGGCGGTAGGGCGTTGCCCTGCGTGTATCAATAAATGTTGCCACCAACGGGTCAGAAACCGAGTCGTATAGAATTTGCAGCGATGACAACAACCCCGCGCGGTCAGCGTCCATGCCGGTAGACATATAAAATGCCGGGCGATATCCCTCAATCATATGGCGAATTGAACCATGGTACAAATGCCCGCAAGCAAATGAAACATATTCACGCAGCTTCATTTTTTCGGGATCCTGCTCGTTTTCGCGGATTTCCTGCACCACGGTTGCCATTTTTTGCGGCAGCCGTGCTTCTATTTTTTCAAGCAAATTTGTTTTCATCCATTTACCTCAACAGCAATTTAACTACATTATAACACACCCTGTGCATGAAAGCAAGTAAAATCTCCCATACTCCCTAAGAATGAATGGGAGGGCAATCAATGTACTTCAACAAAGTGGAAATCTGCGGCGTCAACACGGCCAAGCTCAAGGTGCTCAAAGAGGCCGAAAAGCGTGCGCTGCTCGAGCGCGTGCGTCTAGGCGACAAACAAGCCCGCGAGGAAATGGTCAGCGGCAACCTGCGGCTGGTGCTCAGTGTGTTGCAGCGCTTCACCAATCGCGATGAAAACATGGACGACCTATTTCAAGTGGGTTGCATTGGCCTGATGAAAGCCATCGATAATTTCGACCTGTCGCACAACGTACGTTTTTCCACCTATGCCGTGCCCATGATTATCGGCGAAATCCGCCGTTATTTGCGCGATAACAATGCCATCAGAGTCAGTCGCTCCATGCGCGACACTGCCTACCACGCTATGCAGGCGCGCGAGCGGCTGGGCATTGCCCTGCAGCGTGAGCCCACGGTAGAGGAAATCGCCGCCGAAATGGGCGTGCAAAAAAAAGATGTGGTGCTTGCGCTGGAAAGCATTGTTGACCCCATTTCGCTGCACGAGCCGGTGTATTCCGACGGCAGTGACACCATCTATGTCATGGATCAGGTGGGCGACCGCAACAACGAAGAAAGCTGGCTTTCAGAAATGATGATACGGCAGTCCATGCAGGCGCTTTCCCCACGTGAAAAGAAAATCCTCCATCTGCGTTTCATGGTTGGCCGCACACAGATGGAAGTTGCACAAGAGATAGGTATTTCGCAAGCACAGGTGTCGCGCCTAGAAAAAGGCGCAATTGACCGCATTCGGAAATGCGTGGATTAGGGCTGCACCGTCAGCGGATGATCCTCACTGGGATGCTCAAAGCTCACAAAGTTGTTGTGTGCTACGTATTTCCAAGTCATTTGCAGCGCTTCACAGGCCATCACCGGGATATACAACTGCCCCTTTTCGCCACGATATACCGGCGCAGGCATCTGCAGCGGACGAAAATCCGTTTGCGCCACATCACTGCCCTCGGTAAACTCCGCCCAACAGTCATACACGTCCAGCTTCACTTGGCCGGGCGTTTTTGTTACAGTGCCGCCAATTGCCGTTACGAGCGTGCCCAACGGGGCAAACCACACGCCGTCGCGGCATTCGCAGGGGGCATCTTGCGCAATCAACCCCAAGTCCATGCCCTTGAAGAACATGCGCGTGCTGCGGAAAAACGGCGGCAGTTGCCG